>OIEK01000163.1_pt1 | contig 24844 bp, 18 predicted proteins | sample 1581821 | NCBI WGS metagenome assembly OIEK01 (sample SAMN03281017, study PRJEB24777) | human gut metagenome | isolation source: fecal sample PR221 from 1 month old male Chinese infant, caesarean... | reverse complement strand
TAGAGCCGTTTAAGACGGTGACCTTTTTGATTATTTAAAAATAACCGTACTGGTCAAAGTAGACGGTTATTTTTTATTGTCATTTTAAGCAATTTCACAATCAGTGCAATCAAAGCAATGGTAAACATACCAAACCCTAGGATCGTCTGAATTGTTTCATATGTTGTACAGTAAACGATATTTTTATTCGTATTTTTCAGAGAAATATGCTACAATAGAGACGAAAAGAGAGGTATGCTCTAACATACCTCTCTAGTGTAGAGCCGTTTAAGACGGTGACCTTTTTAGTTACAAAAAATAACCGTACTCAGTCAAAGTAGACGGTTATTTTTTCTTGTCATTTTTAAGCAATTTCACAATCAGTGCAATCAAAGCAATGGTAAACATACCAAACCCAAGAATTGTCTGAATTGTTTCATATGCTGACAAAAGGCCTCTCCTTTCATAGATTTTAGTACTTACATTCATAAGCACCACCACCGAAAGGGAAAGTCTCTGCTCCTACGCTTCTCACTTTGTTGCGATTCTCGTCGCAAAGCGCATGTTCCTGTGCGCTTGCCGCCGCCATAACTTCTCTACGCTTAGAGTATACTATGTAAAACAAAAAATAATTAGTTTCCAATATATTTTTTAGGCAATTGTACTATAATGGTAATGAAAAGAGAGCTATGCGCTAATATACCTCTCTGATGTAGAGCCGTTACTAACGGTGACAAAAATTAATATTTTTGAAATGACCGTCTAACTAGCCAAAGTAAGCAGCGCCCCTTTCATTAAGGGGCGCTGCTTTTTAGTCGTTATTGCGATTGTTCAGTGTCTTTCGTAGAGAGGTTCATTTGTTCTTTGATAGCATTTTCGACACGTTGGCGTTCACTCTCTTCAACAAGTTGATAAGAAATACCTTCAATCCCTGTCACGCCATCGCCAGTGTAATCGTAGCCTTTTAATTGATCGGTTTCAATCGTTTTTAGTGCGGGGGTGTATTTTTTTAGCATTGCCATCATTTGGTCAAAGGATAAGTCGGTTTCGCCATGTTCGCCGATTACGTCCAGAATTTCTTGATATTTTAGCAAGCTGTTAAAAGAAAGTAGTTTGTTGGTTAATTCGATTAAAACTTCTCGTTGGCGGCGTTGACGACCATAGTCGCCTTCAGGGTCTTCGTAACGCATGCGCGCGTATTGTAAAGCTTCCCAGCCCCCTAAATGCTGTTTGCCTTTCGGATAATGAATCCCTTCAGCGTCAAAAGCAAAGGCGTTGTCAACAGTGACGCCGCCCACCGCATCGCCAAGGTCCTTCATAGCATCCATATCAATTGAAAAGTAATGATTGATTGGGATGTGCAAGACATTTTCAACCGTTTTAATTTGCATATCGGCACCACCGAAAACGTGGGCCGCATTGATTTTATTGTATTCGCCATTGGTGCCAGCCATTTCCACATAGTAGTCACGCGGGATGCTAGTGATGGTAGTTTTTTGTAATTGATTATTCACTGTAACCACCATTAAGGCGTTGGAGCGGTAATCGGTTTTGCGTTTTGAGTCATTCGCAATTCCCATAATTAAGAAACTAACCGGCTCACCTTTGGCTAAATCGGGACTCTTCGTGGAAGATTTTCTTGGTTTATACATGGTGTTCGCCGTTTTTTGCAAATTGCGATACATGCTGACGCCGTAAGCCGAAACAGAAAGTGTGCCTAAAAATAAAAGGGTTAAACTAAAGACCACGAATAAACTTTTTCTTTTACGAGAATGGCGGCGCCGGCGTTGTGTCGGTACTTCTGCATCCTCTGGTTCAGGTGCCGGCAAATAACGTTGAACAATTTGAAATGAAAAGTTGATCCAGCTATAACTTAGGAGCATCCCAGCGATGACATCACTAGGATAATGAACGCGTAAGATTAAACGACCTAACACAATCAAAACTAAATAAGTGAGTAAGAAAATTTTGATGCCTTTGGTTTTTTCGACATGAAGATAGGCCAAAATAATCAAAATCGTACAGACTAGTGCCATTGCTAATAATGAATGTCCGCTGGGAAAGCTAGCAGAGCTCCGGTCAGCTAAAGCGCCTAGGTTTGGTCGAGCCCGACCCACCACATGTTTAAAAACGCTCCCTAAGAAGCCGACAGCTAATAGGTTACTGACAGCCCAAAAGGCTAGGATTTTTTCTTTTTTGCGTAAAAGGTATACCATCAATAATAAGAAGAATAGCAGCATTGGTCCAATCGTGGCTGTTTTTGCTAACAGATTGACCGCTGTTAAAAGTGGGGCATTTAATTGCCATTTGATGTGATAGATAGCTTCGTCCATTTGTTGAAACCAATTTGGACTAGCCGCCACTAACAAAGTGAGGAAAGTAAAACCAAGCGTTGTTAGGGCATAAAGTGGAAATTTTTTATTCGATGTTTGCATGAGAATCCCTTTCTTTTTCCCTTGAAAGAGTAGACTAAGCCAGCATCGATTGTAAATAAGCGCTTGCGACTAAACAGGACACAGCAAGCCAATCGGTTCTCATCGTCTGAGCTTTAGCACTATCCAACGTAAAGATTTCTCTTAGCTATTTTTAGAAGAGCCTTAATTCGACCATTCCTGTTTTACACATTGGTGTCTTTCGACATTTCTGCGCAATAGCCTATGTTTGGATAGGAGCCTCACCTAACAAGGTTATTTTATCTAACGCTAGAAGTATAGAATTTATGCAGCGGTTCTCACAATGAAGTTTAAGAAAATTTATTGTTTTTTAAATAAATTTAAAGGTGTGGGGAAGTGAAGAAGTTAAAAAAACAGTACTTGAGCATTCTAAAAAAAGTGTACAAGGCTGTTCTCGGTTAACCGCTATAAATAGTTGGTGTTCAATAATGATAAATTAAAAAACAAACATTTTTTATAAGAGTGCTATAAGTTTTTCTCAGTAAAAAAGGCGGACAGTTGCTATTGAATTGCTAGTTCATTTAAAATAAATATGTCGACAATAATTGTGCACAAAGTTGATGGTCGCTATCGAAAAAGTAAAAATGATGTTGTGGAGATTTTACGTTTCAGTTGATTAAGATTACATGTTTTTTGAAGGGTTTTGCTTATAAGGGAGCGATATACATGAAAAAATGATGTTATTCATAATTGCAGTAGGCGCAACGATGATCAGTGTTTTTGCTTTAGGAGATGCACAGCAGAGTTATGCACACGGCTATGTTGATAGCCCAGTCAGTCGAGTCAAAAATGCGGAAGCAAACGGATTTGGATGGGGACCTGGTCAAGACAGCTCACAGCCAGAAATTATCACGACACCCCAAGGAATTGAAGCGCCAACTAAATTATTAGACACGGGTCAATTAAATGGAAGGTTGCCTTCAGCTGGATTAGCAAGCTATTCCAAACTAGATGAACAAACAGCCACTCGTTGGGTAAAAAGTAATATAACAACAGGAGAGAATAATTTTAAATGGGTGATGACGGCAAAACATAAGACCAATCGTTTTAGATACTATATGACGAAACCTGGATGGAATCCTAATGCACCATTAACGATGGACGAAATGGAACTGATTGGCATAGTAGGGCAACCAATCGGTCAAGATTTACCTCCTGGTCAAGGGTTTATGGTCAATGATACAGAAACACACAGAATAAATATTCCCGCTGATAGGAAAGGATACCATGTTATTTATGCCGTTTGGGATATCAATGACACGATTAATTCATTTTATCAAGCGATAGATGTTAATGTTCAATAATCAGGTATCAAGATAATGCGGCTGAAACAAAAGTGCTTAGCGCCAAGAACCAAGTAGGTTCTGTTCATCATCGAATCACTACGTTCTTCGTGATTCTCAACACTTGGAAGGATTAAGATATGCCGAACACTTGTGTGAGAAAGTCAATTTCGGCTTATTTCCGAAGGGGCTGCTTTTGTTCAGCTGATTATCTTCAGAAGTAGAAAGTGGGACATCAGTCAAAACGACTGATGTCCCACTTGATTTTTTCTAAACTTCCCCACTTATCCTCGACGCCATTCACCAATCTGGTCCAAACTAATTTCCCCAGAAGACAACGTTTTGGCCGTGCCATCAGGCAACTGAACAATCAATTCTCCATTTCCATTAATGGTTGTCGCAACGCCGCGGAAGTCTTGCCCGTTTTGGGTAAAAGCGACGTCTTTGCCAATCACAAAGGAGCGTTGTCGGTATTCTTCTAAAAAGTCTTTCGTTGAACGTTTGTCTAAAATTTGATAAAAATGATTCCAAATGTTGGCGACTAATTCATTTCGCGTCGCCGTCGGTTCACCATCTGGGAAAAGGGAAGTCACTTTCTGCCGAATGTCCTCAGGAAATTCGGTTTCTGTAATTGAAAAATTAATCCCCATGCCGATGATGACATTGGAAATTTGCCCTGTTTCCACATTGCTCATGGCTTCCGACAAAATCCCGCAAACTTTTTTGCCGTTTAAATAAAGATCATTGACCCATTTAATTTCTGTGTGAACGCCTGCCAGAGCATCCATTGCTCGAGCGACCGCTACGGCCATAATCACAGTATATTGAGCGATTTCTTCAAAATTTTGGTTCGGTTGAAGCACCATGCTCATGTAAATCCCTTTACCTGGCGTAGCGAAAAATGGTCGGCCGAACCTGCCCCGCGGCATTTCTTGCATGTCAGCAACAATCAATGTATTGTCGGGTGTCTGGTCTAAAATCGCCCGCTTAGCATCGGTCATGGTAGATTCAGATGTTTCTAGGACGGTAATTGTTAAAGGCGGTGTTTGTGGCCATAATGCCAACTGAATGCCTTCTGCAGAAAGGACATCTGATTTCTCAAGGCGATACCCCTTATTTTGCACGCTAGTAATTTGATAGCCATCTTTTTTCAATTCATTAATTGCTTTCCAAATAGCTGTGCGAGATAAGGACAGACGTTGTGCCATCTCTTCGCCCGAAAGGAATGCGGGCGTTTGTTTCATCAATAAAGTTAGGACTTGGCTTTTTGTCGACATATTTTTTCCTCCGATTCGTTATGCTTATTGTAGCGGAAAGGAAAAGGCTTGGTCAACTAGTGAAAAAATCCATCTTAGGATGGAGGAAAATGAAGCAGGCGTTTGCTATACTTATTTTATTGAGAAGGAGTGAGGGGAATGGAAAAGCAACAATATGTTTGTGAGAAATGTGGCAACATGCACTATGTGTCGGACCAATTTCAAGCAACAGGTGGGAACTTTGCGAAAATTTTTGATGTTCAAAATAAAAAATTTATTACAATTAGCTGTACCCAATGCGGCTACACCGAACTTTACCGCAGCCAAACAAGCGGCGGCATGAATGTCCTAGACTTTTTATTAGGTGGCGGTTAGTCAAAAACGAATGCATCTTTGCATTCGTTTTTTTTTTGTGAATAGAAGATAGGGGAAAATGCGTAATTATTTATTACGCATTATATAGTAAACTCAGTCACATTAAGTGTGATTTAAAATTCTTTCCATCATTGCAAAGGCATAGTATAATGAAGCGAAGGGAGTGATTTCATGCTAACAACTAAATCAAGAAGACAAGGAAGCTCGGTCGTTTTAACTTTACCCACTGATAATGGTAAAAAACCAAAAGTCGACCAAGAATATATTGTGATGTATTCTGACGACGGTACAATTACATTAGTCCCTAAAATTCAGGATCCATTTAGTGAAGGCCCAGAAGGTGAGTATTATGAAAAAGATGAGTGGCATGATCTTGCACCTGAGGGGAGAGAACTTTTTTTAATGAACGTTGAAAAGAAGTACATTCCCAAAAAAGGAGATATTGTATGGATTGATTTTGATCCTGCTGCAGGTAAAGAAATTCAGAAGAGACGCCCTGGTTTAGTCGTGTCAAGATATGAATTTAATCGGAAAACCATGTTTGCTGTGATTTGCCCGATTACTTCCACCATTAAAAATATTCCCACTCGATATACGTTGCCCGATGACATAGAAACCCAAGGACAAGTAGTGATCTCACAACTGAAATCTTTGGACTTCACTGAAAGAAAATTAAGTCAAATTGAGCATTTGCCATTAAAAGATATGGCGAAAATTGACCAAATAATTGAATATATTTTCTAGTTGTTGACAAAATGCGTAATTATTTATTACGCATTTTTTCATTAAAACCCTTTACAAAAAAACTCCTTTTTATGAAAAAGAAAACCTTAAAGAAACCCTTGACTTTTCTAGACAAAGGTAGTAGAATCTATAGAGCAAAAACTATCTGAAAGTGACGAAGCAGGAGCGAAATATTGTCCGTTCCGGTTTTTTATAGGAAAACAAAAGTAGAAACGCCAGAAAATTTTTCGGAAGCATGTTCTATTTTTGGTTTTTTTTTGCTTAAAAACTGCAAAAAATGCTTTTTGTTACATATATTTAATATATGTAACGTAAATGTAATTTTTCGGATCGGTGTTTTGATAGACTTATAACTAGAGGGGTGAAGAGCTTGGCTGGACACGTAGTAAAATACGGAAAGCATCGCGAACGTAGAAGTTTCGCACGTATCAGTGAAGTATTGGAATTACCAAATTTAATTGAAATCCAAACAGACTCTTATCAATGGTTTTTAGATGAGGGACTTCGTGAAATGTTTGAAGACATTTTACCAATTGATGATTTCCAAGGAAACTTATCCTTAGAATTTGTTGACTATGAATTAAAAGAACCAAAGTACACAGTAGAAGAAGCCCGCGCACATGATGCCAACTATTCTGCGCCATTACATGTAACATTACGTTTAACCAACCGTGAAACAGGTGAAATTAAATCCCAAGAAGTCTTCTTCGGCGATTTCCCATTAATGACAGAAATGGGTACCTTCATCATCAACGGGGCAGAACGTGTTATCGTTTCCCAATTAGTTCGTTCTCCAGGTGTTTACTTCCATGGAAAAGTGGACAAAAACGGCAAAGAAGGTTTTGGCTCAACAGTCATTCCTAACCGTGGTGCATGGTTAGAAATGGAAACAGATGCGAAAGACATTTCTTATGTTCGGATTGACCGCACACGTAAAATTCCTTTAACTGTGTTAGTTCGTGCTTTAGGTTTCGGTTCAGATGATACCATCTTCGAAATTTTCGGCGACAGCGAAAGCTTACGCAACACAATTGAAAAAGATTTACACAAAAACGCAAGTGATTCTCGTACAGAAGAAGGCTTGAAAGACATTTATGAACGTCTTCGCCCAGGCGAACCAAAAACAGCAGATAGCTCACGTAGCTTGTTAACTGCACGTTTCTTTGATCCAAAACGTTATGATTTGGCAAACGTTGGTCGCTACAAAGTTAACAAAAAATTAGACTTAAAAACACGTCTCTTAAACTTAACCTTAGCTGAAACGCTAGTTGATCCAGAAACTGGTGAAATCATTGTCGAAAAAGGCACGGTTTTAACACACCAAATCATGGAAACATTAGGCGAATACATTGACAACGGCTTAAACAGCGTAACTTACTATCCAAGTGAAGATGCGGTAGTAACTGAACCAATGACAATCCAAGTGATTCAAGTTCTTTCACCAAAAGATCCTGAACGTATCGTAAATGTGATTGGTAACGGCTATCCAGACGACAGCGTAAAAAACAGTTCGTCCAGCAGATATCGTTGCTTCAATGAGCTACTTCTTCAACTTAATGGAAGATATCGGCAATGTCGATGACATCGACCACTTAGGTAATCGTCGTATCCGTTCAGTAGGCGAATTATTACAAAACCAATTCCGTATTGGTTTAGCCCGTATGGAACGTGTGGTTCGTGAAAGAATGTCTATTCAAGACACAGAAACATTGACACCACAACAATTAATCAACATCCGTCCAGTGGTAGCAAGTATCAAAGAATTCTTTGGTTCTTCACAGTTATCACAGTTCATGGACCAAACAAACCCATTAGGTGAGTTAACCCATAAACGTCGTCTATCAGCCTTAGGGCCTGGTGGTTTGACTCGTGACCGTGCCGGTTATGAAGTTCGTGACGTTCACTACTCTCACTATGGTCGTATGTGTCCAATTGAAACGCCTGAGGGACCAAATATCGGGTTGATCAATAGTTTATCTAGTTATGCGAAAGTGAATAAATTTGGTTTCATCGAAACGCCTTATCGCCGTGTTGATCGTGCGACAGGCCGTGTTACTGATCAAGTAGATTACTTAACAGCAGACATCGAAGACCATTATATCGTAGCGCAAGCGAACTCACTTTTAAATGAAGATGGCACATTTGCCAATGATGTTGTTATGGCGCGTCTACAAAGTGAAAACTTAGAAGTTGCCGTAGACAAAGTTGACTACATGGACGTTTCACCAAAACAAGTAGTCGCAGTCGCAACAGCATGTATTCCTTTCTTAGAAAACGATGACTCCAACCGTGCCTTGATGGGTGCCAACATGCAGCGTCAAGCGGTGCCGTTAATTCAACCACGCTCTCCGTGGGTAGGTACAGGTATGGAATATAAATCAGCCCATGACTCAGGTGCTGCTTTACTATGTAAACATGACGGTGTCGTAGAATTCGTCGATGCAAAAGAAATTCGCGTTCGTCGCGACAATGGCGCATTAGACAAATATATGGTTACAAAATTCCGTCGTTCTAACTCAGGAACAAGCTACAACCAACGCCCAATTGTTCACTTAGGTGAAAAAGTTGAAAAAGGCGATACTTTAGCGGATGGACCTTCTATGGAAGAAGGCGAAATGGCTTTAGGGCAAAACGTCTTGGTTGCCTTCATGACATGGGAAGGTTACAACTACGAGGATGCCATTATCATGAGCCGTCGTTTAGTTAAAGACGATGTCTACACTTCTGTGCATATTGAAGAATATGAATCAGAAGCACGTGATACAAAATTAGGACCTGAAGAAATTACCCGTGAAATTCCAAACGTTGGGGAAGACGCATTGAAAGACTTAGACGAAATGGGGATTATCCGCATTGGTGCTGAAGTTCAAGATGGCGACTTACTAGTTGGGAAAGTCACACCTAAAGGGGTTACAGAATTATCTGCAGAAGAACGTTTATTACACGCAATCTTCGGGGAGAAAGCCCGCGAAGTTCGTGATACGTCTCTCCGTGTACCTCACGGTGGCGGCGGTATCGTTCATGATGTGAAAATCTTTACTCGTGAAGCTGGCGATGAATTATCACCAGGTGTCAACATGTTAGTTCGTGTCTATATCGTTCAAAAACGTAAAATTCACGAAGGAGATAAAATGGCGGGACGTCACGGAAATAAAGGGGTTGTTTCCCGTATTATGCCGGAAGAAGATATGCCATTCTTACCTGACGGAACACCTGTTGATATCATGTTGAACCCATTAGGGGTACCTTCTCGTATGAATATCGGACAAGTACTTGAATTACACTTAGGTATGGCTGCTCGCCAATTAGGTATTCACGTCGCAACACCTGTTTTCGATGGGGCAACCGATGAAGACGTTTGGGAAACTGTTCGTGAAGCTGGTATGGCTAGCGATGCTAAAACAGTTCTTTACGATGGACGTACAGGTGAACCATTTGATAACCGTATTTCCGTTGGTGTCATGTATATGATTAAATTAGCCCACATGGTTGATGACAAATTGCATGCTCGTTCAATCGGACCTTACTCTCTTGTTACGCAACAACCGTTGGGTGGTAAAGCTCAATTCGGTGGACAACGTTTCGGGGAAATGGAAGTTTGGGCACTGGAAGCTTACGGTGCTGCTTACACATTACAAGAAATCTTAACTTACAAATCTGATGACGTTGTCGGACGTGTGAAAACATACGAAGCCATCGTTAAAGGTGAACCAATTCCAAAACCAGGTGTGCCTGAATCATTCCGAGTATTAGTGAAAGAATTACAATCACTTGGTTTAGACATGCGTGTCTTGGACATTGAGGAAGCTGAGATTGAGTTACGCGATATGGACGATGACGATGATGATTTAATCACCGTTGACGCACTAACCAAATTTGCGGAACAACAATCAGCGAAACAGCTGGAAAAAGAAGCAGAATCAGTCGTGAAAGAAGAAGCACAAGACGTTGTTCAAGAAATTGAAACAGCCGAAGACAGAGACTAATTTGTCGCTACCACTCTGATGAGTTGATTCAACTGCGACTTTGTTGCAACTGCGCAAGTCATTACTTGTTCCAAGTGTCGTCAGACCTTCTTTCAAGTGATGCTTGCCATTTGCTAACAAGTTGCTGACTCAGCTTCTCTAAATAAGGAAATGGAGGGAATTCCTTTTGATCGATGTAAATAAATTCGAAAGTATGCAAATAGGGCTTGCTTCACCAGAAAAGATCAGAAGCTGGTCTTATGGGGAAGTTAAAAAACCCGAAACAATTAACTACCGTACATTAAAACCCGAACGTGAAGGGTTATTCTGTGAACGCATTTTTGGTCCAACCAAAGACTGGGAATGTGCTTGTGGTAAATATAAACGTATCCGTTATAAAGGTATTGTCTGTGACCGTTGTGGCGTTGAAGTCACTCGTTCAAAAGTACGTCGTGAACGTATGGGACATATTGAATTAGCCGCACCAGTTTCACATATCTGGTACTTTAAAGGAATTCCATCTCGGATGGGTCTTGTTTTAGACATGAGCCCTCGTGCATTGGAAGAAGTCATTTATTTTGCTTCATACGTTGTCATCGAACCAGGTGACACAACATTAGAGAAAAAACAATTGTTAACGGAACGCGAATATCGTGAAAAACGTGAACAATATGGCCAAGCCTTCAAAGCTGCTATGGGTGCCGAAGCCGTGAAACAATTATTAGATAACGTCGATTTAGATGGCGAAGTTGCGCAATTAAAAGAAGAATTAAAAACAGCTTCTGGTCAAAAACGGACACGTGCCATCCGTCGTTTAGACATCTTAGAAGCCTTCCGTGCTTCTGGTAACCAACCAAGCTGGATGGTAATGGATGTTATCCCAGTTATTCCACCAGATTTACGTCCGATGGTTCAATTGGAAGGTGGTCGTTTTGCAACAAGTGACTTAAACGACTTATACCGCCGTGTTATCAACCGTAACAACCGTCTAAAACGTTTATTAGACTTAAATGCGCCAAGCATCATTGTTCAAAACGAAAAACGGATGTTACAAGAAGCGGTCGATGCTTTAATCGATAATGGTCGTCGTGGCCGTCCAGTTACTGGACCAGGTAACCGTCCATTGAAATCTCTTTCTCACATGTTGAAAGGGAAACAAGGTCGTTTCCGTCAAAACTTACTAGGTAAACGTGTTGACTATTCTGGTCGTTCCGTAATCGTCGTTGGTCCGTTCTTAAAAATGTACCAATGTGGTTTACCAAAAGAAATGGCGATTGAATTATTCAAACCATTTGTAATGCGTGAATTAGTACAACGTGAAATTGCGACAAACATTAAAAATGCGAAACGTAAAATCGAACGTGGCGAAGATGAAGTTTGGGATATCTTAGAAGAAGTTATCCAAGAACACCCAGTTTTACTTAACCGGGCACCTACGTTGCATAGATTAGGGATCCAAGCTTTCGAACCTGTTCTTGTTGAAGGTCGTGCGATCCGTCTTCACCCATTAGTTTGTGAAGCCTACAATGCCGATTTCGATGGAGACCAAATGGCGGTTCACGTGCCTCTAAATGAAGAAGCACAAGCAGAAGCTCGTATGTTAATGCTTGCTGCCCAAAATATCTTGAACCCGAAAGATGGTAAACCAGTTGTTACACCATCTCAAGATATGGTCTTAGGTAACTACTACCTAACAATGGAAGAAGAAGGCCGTGAAGGGGAAGGCATGATCTTCCGCGACATGAACGAAGCTGTTTTAGCATGGCAAAATGGCTACGTGCATTTACACTCACGGATTGGGGTTCAAACAACACTTTTAGGTGACAAACCATTTACTGATTGGCAAAAAGAACGAATCTTAATCACCACAGTTGGTAAGATCATCTTTAACGAAATCATGCCTGTTGAGTTCCCTTACTTGAACGAACCAACAGACTATAACTTAACTGTTCAAACACCAGATAAATACTTCGTAGAAGCTGGTACAGACATTCCTGCACACATTAAAGAGCAAGAATTAGTTTTACCATTCAAGAAGAAAAATCTTGGAAATATCATTGCTGAAGTCTTCAAGAGATTCCACATTACGGAAACCTCTAAAATGCTTGACCGCATGAAAGACTTAGGTTACAAACACTCAACGTATGCTGGGATGACGGTAGGGATTGCCGATATCATGGTTCTTCATGAAAAACAAGCAATCATTGATGCTGCCCACAAACAAGTTGAAACAATTACTAAACAATTCCGTCGTGGTTTAATTACTGATGACGAACGTTATGAACGTGTAATCGGCGTTTGGAACGGTGCCAAAGACGAAATCCAACAAAAACTGATCGAAAGTATGGAAGCTCGTAACCCAATCTTCATGATGTCTGACTCTGGAGCCCGTGGTAACATCTCCAACTTTACACAGTTAGCTGGTATGCGTGGTTTGATGGCCGCTCCGAATGGACGAATCATGGAATTACCAATCATCTCAAACTTCCGTGAAGGACTTTCTGTCTTAGAAATGTTTATCTCAACTCACGGGGCTCGTAAAGGGATGACCGATACGGCCTTGAAGACAGCCGATTCAGGTTACTTAACACGTCGTTTAGTTGACGTTGCCCAAGACGTAATCATTCGTGAAGACGACTGTGGCACTGACCGTGGTCTTGAAATCGAAGCCATTCGTGAAGGTAACGAAATTATCGAACCATTAGACGAACGTCTATTAGGTCGTTATACACGTAAATCAGTTGTTCATCCAGAAACTGGTGCAATCATCATTGGTGCGGATCAATTAATCACTGAAGATCTTGCAAGAGAAATCGTGGACGCTGGTATTGAAAAAGTAACCATCCGTTCTGTCTTTACATGTAACACAAAACATGGTGTATGTAAGCACTGTTACGGACGTAACTTGGCAACTGGTTCTGACGTTGAAGTCGGAGAAGCAGTTGGTACAATCGCCGCTCAATCTATCGGGGAACCTGGTACACAGTTAACCATGCGTACGTTCCATACCGGTGGGGTTGCCGGTGACGATATCACTCAAGGTTTACCTCGTATCCAAGAAATCTTTGAAGCACGTAATCCGAAAGGACAAGCAGTGATTACAGAAGTAACCGGTGAAGTTATCGATATTTCTGAAGATCCTGCCACACGTCAAAAAGAAGTAACCATCAAAGGAAAAACAGATACACGTACCTATACTGTCCCTTACACTGCACGTATGAAAGTTGCTGAAGGCGACATCATCCACCGTGGTGCACCGTTGACAGAAGGTTCAATTGATCCAAAACAATTATTACAAGTTCGTGATGTTTTATCTGTTGAAAACTACCTATTACGTGAAGTACAACGTGTTTACCGTATGCAAGGGGTAGAAATCGGCGACAAACATATCGAAGTAATGGTTCGTCAAATGTTACGTAAAATCCGCGTAATGGATCCAGGTGACACTGAAATCCTTCCAGGAACATTAATGGACATCGCAGAATTTAAAGACCGTAACTACGACACATTAGTTGCTGGTGGCGTCCCTGCTACTAGTCGTCCAGTCTTACTTGGTATTACCAAAGCGTCATTGGAAACAAACAGCTTCTTATCTGCTGCATCCTTCCAAGAAACAACACGCGTGTTAACAGATGCTGCTATCCGTGGCAAAAAAGATCCATTACTTGGATTGAAAGAAAATGTTATCATTGGTAAAATCATCCCAGCTGGTACTGGTATGGCTCGTTACCGTAACATGGAACCAAAAGAAGTTGGCGTAGCTAGCGAAAACGTTTATAGTATTTCAGACATTGAAGCACAAATGGCTGCTGAAGATGCGATGAAAAACATCAATAAATAAACCCTAAAAAGCCGTAAGGAGCATGCTCCTTACGGCTTTTTTTATTTGCTATAAGCAACTGATTGTGAGTAAGCCCAAACTTAAAAAGGGGACAAAGGGAAGTGTCTGTTCAACTGGATACCCCAAAAATTTACAGCTGTAGCCATAGATTAGGCCATAACTACTGGCAAAAAATAGTAGCATCAGCAACTGAGGTACCTGTAAAAAACAGCCCCACAAACCCAGTAACAAAAGATCCCCTCGCCCCATGGCTTCCGGAAAATAATGTAAGACGGCTCGGAAAAAACAAAAACAAAAAGACCAGTCAGTAAGTAAAACGAATGCTGACCCGCAATTTTCAGCAAGCAAAGCACAAAAAAACTAGGATAAAGAATCTTCGGTTCAACCACTAAATACCAGTAATCAATCAAGGATAATATGAAAGCGCTCGTCAGCCACCACCAGAGAATCAAAGCATCAATCGTCAGGCCAGCAAAAAAACAACTTGCGGTTAAGCCGCCCATGACAAGTTCTGCTAAAAGATAACTCTTAGCTACTGGCTGTTGACACTTTCGACAACGAAAGCGCTGCAGCAAAATCGAAACAACTGGAATTAATTCATAGAGATGTAGAGGCTGGTGGCAACCTTGACAGTGGGAAGGGGGCCACCACAAAGAACGCCCTACTGGTAAGCGCTCCGCCACTAAGCATAAAAAAGAACCGAAACAGGCACCAATCAAAAAGAGACTTAAGAAAAACATAGGTTACCTCCTTAAAAATAAACTACGCTTTTTTTAAACTTTTTCGTTTGACTAGACAAATCTTTTTTTGTTAGGAATAATAAAAGAAACAAGAAATGAGGGAATCAAATGGAAAAATTAGCGATTGGTGTCGACGTTGGCACTACGCAAGCCAAAGCAGTGGCTTTTCAAGCAAATGGCACAGTCGTAGCTTCTAGCTATGTGCGTTATCCATTAATTCAAGAGACTGAAGGAATGGCGGAGCAAGACCCAGAAACGCTGTTCCAAGCTGTGGTGAACTGTATTCGAACCGTCACACAACAAGTGAAGAATCAACCAATTGGGCTCATTTCTTTTGCTTCAGCGATGCATGGCTTAATTGCCATGGATGCGCAAGGACGCCCATTGACCCAAGTGATTACTTGGGCTGACACACGAGCATCTGATTATGCGGAAGCGTTAAAAGAAACGCCAGCGGCCCAATTGTTTTATCAATTGACAGGCATGCCAGTTCATCCAATGGCGCCTTTGTACAAGATTCGCTGGCTGCAGGAAAATCAGCCAGCCGTTGCGCAGAGCGCGGCCAAGTTTATTGGGATTAAGGACTACATTTTTACCGTTTCTTTGGCGAATACTGGACAGATTATAGTAGTGCTTCGGGGATGGGTTTATTTAATATTCACACGCGGCAATGGGAATCGTCGATTTTAGCGTATTTATCTATTGAGGAGGAACAGTTGCCAAAAGTTGCCCCGTCAACGTTCATTTTTCCAGCGTTAGCGCCTTCTTGGAAAGAGATGCTTGGTGTTGAGGAGGAAACGGTTTTAGTTCTTGGTGGCGCGGATGGTCCATTGTCTAATTTAGGTTTGGGAGCGCTAGGAATGGGTGTAGCGACTTTGACCGTTGGTACGAGCGGCGCACTTCGGTATATTGTCGAAGAACCTTTTTTGCATCCGCAAGGTGAAACGTTTTGTTTTGCTCTAGATGAACAGCACTGGGTGATTGGTGGTGCAAGTAGTAATGGTGCAGTTGCGTTAGATTGGGCGAGCCAAACGATTTTTGCAGAAGAACGTCAGCAAGCTATCCAAAACGGGACCAATCTCTATGACCCAATTATGGCCCAAATTGCAACCGTGCCAGCTGGGGCAAATGGCTTACTGTTTCATCCTTATTTGCTTGGTGAACGAGCACCGCTGTGGAATGCAGAGGCGAGCGCAAGTTTTATTGGCTTGCGCAAAAATCACCATGCTGGACATTTAGCTCGAGCGGTGGTGGAAGGCATCTGTTTCAATTTAAAAACTATTTTAGAGGATTTGAAACAACTCGGTGGACCCGTTCAGGAGATTCGGGCGACAGGCGGCTTTGCTGATTCCCCTGTGTTCCGTCAAATCATGGCTGATGTGCTGGGAGAAACGTTATCGTTCACTGATAGCACCGAAGCTTCGGCATTAGGCGCTGTTTTGCTAGGTTGGCAAGGCTTAGGGCAGTTACCAAATTTACAAGCAGCGGCGCAACAGGTGCTGATTCATGAAACGGTCACGCCACGAGCGGATCAATTGCTAGTTTATCAAGAACTGTATCCTGTTTTTCAAGAAACCCAACAAGTTTTAGCACAAAGTTATCAAAAATTAGCAGAATTCCGAAAATAATTGATAGTAAATAGCTTTGACAAATGGCTGAGAAGTTGCTTAACTAGAAGAGAGACGAAGACTTGAGGAAATGAGGATGAGGAATGAAGAAGCAGCTATTACCACTATTTCTGTTATTCATTGGGGCGTTAGCAAGCTGCAGTGCGCCGTCTCGTTCCGGCGAAAAAGCAGCGCAACAGTTGGTAGATTACTTTATTTATCAAGAAAAGACAGCGACATTCTCTCAAACTTTTCGTGAACCGAAAGTCTTGGCGGAGCATTTGCAGACGAGCCGTCAACAGTTCCAGAAGCAATTTTTCAATAGCTTAAAAGAAATGAACGATGAAGTCACCGAGACTGAAGCCCAGAAGCTTAGCACAGAATTACTGGCTCAAGTGAAGAAAAAAGCGTCATATCAACTAGTAGCCACAAAAGAATTGAATGGGCAAGCGACAATCACTTTTCAGATTAAGGGCTTAGATTTTGTGACGGCGATTGAAGATACAACCACTGCTCTTCTTCAGCAAACGCAACAGGCAACACAAGCGCTAGACATGCAGCACACGTTAGCCGTTTTAAAAAAAGAAATCCAACAAATCAATGTCAGCCATGAGCCAGTTGAACTGCCATTAACGGTTAAGCAAGTAGAAGGACAATGGTACTTGCCGGCAGCGGAGCAACTGAGACTGAATCAGTTTTTTTTAGCTTTCGTCACAGGAAAAGAAGATACTGACCAGTTGACAGAGGCACTCGACACGATCCTCACTCAAGCGGAACAAAAAGTCGTCACTGCGGATGAAAAAACAGCGATTTCAGGAAATTAATTAGATTCTTAATTATAATTATTATAATTTGATAATAATTTTAAAAAAGAAAGGTTTTCAGTGTACTTTTTTCACAATTCATATTACACTAAGAGTGTAGAAATAATATTTAGGAGGATGACAAAGAATGAAATTTGAAAAAACAAAAGAAATTTTGAACCAACTCGTTGCAGATTTAAGCCAATTTTCCGTGGTAATTCATCAAACACATTGGTATATGCGTGGACCTGAATTTTTAACACTTCACCCACAAATGGATGAATACATGGATCAAATCAATGAGCAATTGGATGTTGTTTCAGAACGTTTAATCACATTGGACGGCTCTCCATTCTCAACATTGCGTGAATTCGCAGAAAATACAAAAATTGAAGATGAAATTGGTAACTGGGACCGCACCATTCCAGAACGTATGGAAAAATTAGTAGCAGGCTACCGTTACTTAGCAGACCTTTACGCAAAAGGAATCGAAGTTTCTGGTGAAGAAGGCGACGACTGCACACAAGACATTTTCATCGCAAACAAAACAGACATCGAAAAAAATATTTGGATGTTACAAGCCAAACTTGGCAAAGCGCCTGGTATTGACGCATAATTTAAAACAACTCCCAAAGCCGCTGACGTTGACGTTGGCGGTTTTTTTTTGTTTAAAAGGCACAAAAAAATAAGTGAAAATCTATTTTCTGAAAGCGCAGAAAAACATTGACTTTATCAGTGATTGAAGGTAAAATATTAAATGGTATTGTTTGCCCCACAATGAGCCCCGGAAACTCAAGTGTATGTCAAACATCGAAAACAAAATTGGAGGAAAGAAACGTGCGTACAACATATATGGCCAAAGCTGGCGAAGTAGAACGTAAATGGTACGTAGTAGATGCAACAGATGTTCCTTTAGGACGTCTATCAGCAGTTGTTGCTTCTGTACTACGTGGTAAAAATAAACCAACATTCACACCACATGTGGATACTGGAGATTTCGTAATCGTAATTAACGCTGATAAAGTAAAATTAACAGGTAAAAAAGCTACAGACAAAATTTACTACCGTCACTCAATGTATCCTGGAGGATTAAAATCAGTGACAGCTGGTGAATTACGCGACAAAAACTCTCGCCGTCTTATCGAAACTTCTGTAAAAGGTATGCTACCTAAAAACACTTTAGGACGTAAACAATTTACTAAATTGAACGTATACGGTGGAGCTGAGCATCCACATGCTGCACAACAACCAGAAGTATTAGATATCACGAACTTAATTTAAGGAGGGAAATTCATTGGCACAAGTACAATATAGCGGCACAGGCCGTCGTAAAAATGCAGTTGCCCGCGTACGCTTAGTACCAGGTACTGGTAAAATTACTGTAAACAAAAAAGACGTAGAAGAATATATTCCACATGCTGACTTGCGTGAAGTTATCAACCAACCATTTGGCGTAACTGAAACAAAAGGCGCTTACGATGTAATCGTAAACGTAAACGGTGGTGGCTATGCTGGACAATCAGGAGCTATCCGTCACGGAATCGCTCGTGCATTGTTACAAGTAGATCCTGACTTCCGTTCTGCTTTAAAACGCGCTGGGTTACTTACTCGTGACGCACGTATGGTTGAACGTAAAAAACCAGGTCTTAAAAAAGCCCGTAAAGCTTCACAGTTCTCAAAACGTTAATTATTTGGAGTCGTTGCGAACGTGTTCGCTTACGCAAACAATCTGGGACGAAGATTTCCTTGGAAATCGAGTGCCACTCAATTATCATTTTGAAAGACACTTTCCAAATGAGGAAACTAAAATTATAAACCGTCCATTTTGGACGGTTTTTTTAAATTAAAGATAGGTGAAAATATGATAGAATCAAAAAAATACCCAATAGTTACACCAATTATGGCATGTATTTTTATAATTGTTCAACGTGTATTATTTTCGGGTACAGCGATTCCACAATATGACCAAAATGGTACGCGTTTTTATCTTTATTCAGTAGCATTAGGATTAGTTGCAGTTGGTGGGAATTTATTGGCTTTATATATGGGGTACCACGGAAAAAAAGCAGTAGGAACCAAGCCGCTAGCTAAATTTGCAAATTTTTATTTATTATATGTTTTTGGAACACTCGTTTTAAATTTGTCTTTGGCTTCTTTTTCATTAAATATACGTGATTATTGGACGATACTCTTTCCAATTAGTCAAAATATTTTTCCATTTGCTACGGCTTACTTGCTTTTGTTTTTATTAAGCCCTTATTTATACGAGTATTTAGATCGGTTAAAGAACGAACAAATCAAATGGACCATGTCACTACTAACATTCTTTTTAATCGCTTTACCAACTTTTTTTGGAAAAGATATTTGGGGAATGGCTAGCGGTAATAGCATTTTACTTTTAATTTATTTTTACTTAGTTGGCTACGCCATTTATCGGTTTAATTTTCTTCCTCGTTATCATTTGAAATTTATTCAGGTGACTTTTGGAATAGTAATATTAGCAAGTTTAGTCTTATTAATGACACATATCTCTCTATTTTTAAACAAAGGAACAAGTACTGCTACTCGATTCAATGTTCCTTGGTCTCTTTTTTCCGTGTACTATTCGATTTCTTTATTTATATTTTTAGAAAATGTAAATAAACGATTTTCCTTATTGCGTTTAAATTTTAATGTGTTATCTACAAGTTTATTGGTTGTACAAATCTTAGTGAACTGGCCAATTGTTACACGTCTAGTTTCTGAGAAATTTGTTCAAACGGAGGTGAAATCTGGTACTGTTTGGGCAAAACAAATTATCTATTTAACTATTGCTTATTTGATAGTAGCACTTCTTTCTAGCTGTGTTGTATTACTTTTACAAAAAATTCCGCTATATCGTAAAATTGAGCAGAATTTAAGAGTAGAAAATTTTTCACAACTAAAATTGAAATTAAGTAAGCTATGGAACTGGGTCTGCGCTTACCGCAGATTATTTTATAGTGCGCTATTTTTCTACTTATTCACGATTATGCAATTGTTATTAATTGCAGATTACGGATCGAAGGATATAGCACTTCGTTCTATTTTTACTATTTTTATCTATAGACAAGCACAAGTTTTCTTAAACGTAATCGTAATCATGGCATTCTTAATGTTAGTTATTTTATTGATTAATAGATTTTGGTATGCGTTTGCGTTTACCTTAGTGATAAATCTTGTTTTAACTATCGCGACAGTTTTGAAAATTAAATATAGACTTGAACCAATTTTACCGGCGGATTTAGCTTTTTTAAACAGTATTAGTGAAATTTTAGATATGCTAAATCCTGTCATTCTTATTATTAGCGTCATTGGTTTAGTTTTAGTAGGAATTTATTCTTGGATTCTACAAAAACGTTTGGAAAGAACCTATCATCTAAAAATAAACATAAAAAAACGAGTATTAGGAATTGTCTCAATTTTAGTGTTTTTTTCAGGGGTCTTTTTCGTTAACCATCAGAACTCGCTGCCTAATTTGGTGTTTAAGCTTTTTCGTATTGATAGTCAATTTTATAATCAAAGACGTGGGACACAGATTAATGGTCCAGTCATCCAATTTTTAAGTAATATTGATGTGAAAATTATGGAGGAACCCTCTGGATACTCACAAGAGAACATTAAAAAAATTATGGCAAAGTATGATGCAGAGGCTAAAAAAATAAATTCAGAGCGTCAGGATTGGCAAAAAGAGCAAACGGTTATTTTTACTCTTAGCGAAAGCTTCAGTGATCCGTCTCGATTGAAGGATATAACTTTGAACAATAATCCATTTCCGTTTATTACACAGTTATCTAAAGAAACAACATCGGGTTTAATGCTTTCCTCAGGTTATGGTGGAGGTACAGCAAACATGGAGTGGCAATCGTTGACAGGGATGGATTTAAGTAACTTGGGGGCTACCTTGCCTGTGCCTTACACTCAGTTAGTGAACAAGCAAAAAAAGACGCCTACTTTTTTAAATTTATTTGATGAAGCTGTGGCAATTCATCCATTTTCTGCAAATACTTATAGTCGTTTAAATGTATTTGAAAAGTTTGGATTTGATAAGTTTCATTATATTGGAAGTCCAGATGGATTGAATTATACACAAAAGATTGAAGCGAATCCGTATATTTCAGATGAAGCAGCCTATCAAGAAACAGTTGATGCGATAAATGCAACGGAAGGTAAGACTCAGTTTATCCAACTATCTACAATGCAAAATCATATGCCATATAACAATTACTACAAAGAAGACACATTTGATTTCGAGGGGGCTGGTGTCTCAGAAAGCAATAGAAATCAAATGAAGACCTATCTTCAAGGTTTAAATTATACAGATCAAGCAACGCAGAAATTTATTGAAGAAATTGATAAAATTGAAAAACCAATTACAATTGTTTGGTATGGAGATCATTTACCAGGTATCTATAAGGAACAAGATTTAGCGAAGTATCCTTTGTTGTATCGAGAAACAGATTATTTCGTATATAACAATAAATATGCACAACAACAAAGAAAACTGCCAAATTATTCATTAGTATCTCCGTATATGTTTTCTTCATTGGCGCTCGAGCAAGCTAATATTAAAGTGACACCATTTTATGCCTTGTTAACAGCAGTGACAAATAATTTACCAGCTACAACAATTGACCCTAATTCTGGTAGTCAAAACGTTCAGAATGGTAAAAAAGTATTTGCTAGTGATCAAAATAAAACGACAGAAGAAAAAGATCTTACTAAGGAGCAAAAAGAGTTGCTTCATGATTATGAATTGATTCAGTATGACCTAGTCGCAGGAAAACAATATTCAGCAGATTGGGCGGAAAAAAAAGTGAATTGATTGGCAATAAAAATGTTATATAAAGAAAGTAGGGCATAAGTCGAAACGACTTATGCCCTACTAGCTATATCTTAAAATAATTAGCTGAACAAAAGCAACTTCTTCAGAAATAAGCCGAATTCTCCAAAAAATGGTATCATTAAGTAATGAAACATAGCCATAAAAAATAACGAATATCGGAGGCAGAAAATGAGTAGTGTGGTTTGTCAAAGTTGTGGGGCGAATGCGTTTAGATGGTACGATACCGCTGATCAAGTGGTGGAATGTAAGTATTGTCATTCCAAGCAAGCTTTTATAAAAGGTATGGGCGTCGAGTCAGCCATAAAAGTTGTTGGGGGAAAAGAAGAAGCGGAGACGGATTCTGAATACCAAGAACGGATTATTCATCAATTTGGCTTGAAAGATCAAGTGATTGAAGTGAAGAATTATTCATTAATCGATATTCCGTTAACATTTATTGTTTGGTTGTATTTGGATATTTTATTAGGAGCATTGTTTATCTGTGGTGGTTTTCTTTCTAAAAACTATCGAGCTTGGTACGCCAATTTACTTCGTTGGCACTTTTATGGTTGGCGTTATACAAAGTCAGCGACTGAAAAAGAGAAGGCAAGTCAACGGATTAGAGGCAGTCTGTTGATTAAATGGCTACTTCAAGAGGACCCCGACAAAACGAAAAAATTAATAATGGTTGGCGTGTCCATCCTGTTCACTGTCCTGTTCGTTTACACTACAGGAAATGGCGCTGCCTAAACGAAATATTTATTGAAACACTTTCTGTTGATAGAAAGTGTTTTTTTGTCTCGATGCATAATTGAAATTGATTAATTTAATCATTCGTATGTCATCAAAATAAGCATTGACCTGTGCTTTTACTTATGTCTATAAAATATTATAGAAGGATAGTTCAAAACATAAAATCATGTGTTTAGCCTAAATAAAATCATAATAAAAAATTACTAATGGGAATGATAGGGGAGTCGTGTTGAGCGGTATATTGAGTAGTTATATGAACAAGAAGAGTCAAGCGAAAAAACTAAAAAAATCTGGCAAAATACTTTGTCCGAGGCTAGAGATATGGAAATAAAGATTTCGTTATCTGAACAAAGAAATACTTTAGCATAGGAGGGAGCGATTGAAATGATTATCCAAAATCAGCCAATTCAACTATATGAAGGAAAATGACAAAAATCGAAAAAAACTAAATGAACTGATTTGTCAACTGAAAAAACAATTGCTAACCAAATAGCGACAAATCAAGAATTAGATCAATTAGCACGGCAAGCACAAAGAAATGCTAAAAAAGCAGAAGTTGAGGGAGGTCTAGAGACTATCAACTGTTTATCGAGTGCTTGAGCAAGCGAAAAATGATGGACAACAAGCCATCCGTCGATCGTTGTTCCAACAGGAAGAAAAGTTAGAAGAGAACAGACAAGTGTATAGAAAGAAAATGAATACATATGAAGAAGAGTGGCAGGGGTTACGACGAAAGGAGAATCAGTAAATGTTTGATGAGGTTATGGAAGATGTAGCAGAAATACTCGCACGTTTACAGGAATAACTTTTACAAATTGAAAAAAACTATCAAAAAATCAACATTAGTAACTATGTAGCAAATAGAGGCCTGCGCCGATCAAAGAAACAGTAAGAAAAAATTAAAAAGAAAGAACAAGCAAAAGTAACAGCTTTAAAATCACAAAGTCAAAAGCTGTGCGCAAGAAGAGTTGAAAAATGCGGTGACGGAGTCGGAAAGTGTATAGCATGAAAAATCGGTATTTTATATCTTTGTTTTATTTACAAAACATTTAATAACTTTAGTCGTGATTGTGTTTTAATTCACAACTTTAAGTGTTATAATTTAAATGTTATAAAATATATTTATATGAAAGGGTTATTTTATGAGAAAGAATAAAAAAATATGGGCGTTTTTAGGGATTTTATTAGTTGTTATGAGCTTTTCTTTTAAATCAGGGGTAGTAAATGCAGAAGATAAAGTAATAGGTGATGATTATCCTGCTAAATGGAAAAATCTGCCTTTAGGTGCAACTACTGATGATTGGGGTATGGCTACAAGATACTGTACTTCCTTTGTGGCAAATCGATTGAGTGTGGAAAATAAGTTTGATATTAGACGTGATGGTTTAGACTGGAATGCTAACCAATGGGGAAATAATGCTAGAAGGCAAGGCTATAAGGTAGATATGATACCCAGAAGAGGATCAGTAGCCTATTGGAACAGTATGTATCATGTAGCTTGGGTAGCGGCAGTTGATGGGGATAGAGTTTTGATTGAAGAATATAATTATGGATATACAGGAAGATATAATTCTAGATGGATTAGTAAAAACTCTGTTGATGGGTATATACATTTTAAAGATATATCCTCTTCTCCTGAAAAACAAGCTATTAATAAATATATTACTATAACTAAAGATGGACAAGATTTTTTTGAAAATATTGAGTGTACTACCAAAAAAGCAAAAACAGTTAGAGGAAGAATTTATTATGTAAAGATAGCGTACAAATTGTCTAACGGACAATTATTGTACTCTGTATATGAAGATGAAAAAGGAACAGCCTGGATTGGATATTTAAGACAAGGATCTTCAGAATTTACACAGTTAGAAACTTTTAACAGAAAAAAAGTTTCTTTAACGAATAATGCGACAACACTTTGGAAAGATTTAAATTATCAAGGGAAATTAGGGATGTCAGTAGCTGGGAATGCATACACGGTAAATCGAGTATTCTATAACTCTACCAATAATGCATCTTATCATGAATTGTATCGAGGAAACACATTCTGTGGGTATGTGAATAGCGGGGCAGTAAAAGATATAGTTAGTGAATCTATTAAAAATATGTGACGGTGACAGAAGATAACCAATGAGATTTTGGTAATTAATGAACAAACAAATAATCAGAGGAAAGACAGAGCGGGGAAGAATTTATTATTCT
>OIEK01000162.1_pt1 | contig 24908 bp, 21 predicted proteins | sample 1581821 | NCBI WGS metagenome assembly OIEK01 (sample SAMN03281017, study PRJEB24777) | human gut metagenome | isolation source: fecal sample PR221 from 1 month old male Chinese infant, caesarean... | reverse complement strand
GTGTTGATTTTAAAGCATTTCTTAGCTGAAACCATTTTATTTTTTAAAAGCGTCTGAAAAAAATAAAAATATCTAATAAATATTTCTTTTATATAATGTTTATTGGCTGGGCCAGTCAATGTTGAAAATGGGGAAGGAGGAATTCAGATGAAAATCATAAAAAGGTTTAGTTTGGTATGTTTAGGGCTATTGATCATTGGGTTGCAAACAAAAAGCGTTATGGCTGAAGAAAATAATTATGAATCAAATGGTCAAGCGAGCTTCTATGGTACCTACGTTTATGAGAATGAAAAAGAGTCAAATGACGTAGCGTATACCCAACAATCAGAAGAACAGGGAAGAAATAATTTAGCTGCTTCTGGACAAGCAGTTTTACCTAAAACAGGCGAGTCTGAAAATCCGCTGTATTCCTTGATAGGAGTTAGTTTGTTGGGGGTAGTCATTTATTTAATTAATAAAATGAAACGAGAGAAGGAGCTTATTTAATGAAAAAAACTGTTTTACTTACATCGGCAACCATACTTTTAGGCGTAGGGTTTCAAGCAATAAACGCATCAGCAGCAGAAACTTTTCCGAAAGAATACAATACGGAAGGCACAATTACTTTTGAAGCAGGCGATAACGAAATCACACCGCCAGTTGATCCAGAAAATCCCGATCCTACTGATCCAGTAGACCCAATTGATCCTCCAGGGCCAGGAACGGGTGGTGCCTTATCAATTGATTATGGGTCAAAATTTAAATTTGGCACACAAAAGATTTCTACGGCAGATCAAACGTATTATGCTGCGCCAGATGAAATGAAAGATGGTTCAAAAAAACCAACCTATGTACAAGTAACTGATAAAAGAGGAACGTTAGCAGGATGGAAACTAACGCTTTCCCAACCTGAACAATTTAAAACAGCTACTGGAGAGGAACTAGTCGGCGCTCAATTAACGTTTACAAAGGCAGAAGCTGCCTCAATGGTGGATGAAAAATATAAACCTACTGAAGTCAGTAGTACTATTTCCCTAACACCTGGTGTAAATAATAATCTAGCGATGAACGCTAAAAAAGAAACAGGTGTTGGGACTTGGGTTTATCGCTTTGGTTCAAATGAAGCAACAAATAAAGAAGCTGTCCAACTATTCGTTCCCGGAAAATCTGTAAAGCTTGCACAACAATATTCAACGAAGTTAGTTTGGGCATTAGAAGATACGCCCGCTAATAATTAAATAAAGGAGAAAAGCAATGAAAAAAGCAATTCACAGGAATCGTTCTATGCAGTACATTTGCAGTTGCTGGTTGGTCCTTACAAGCGAAGGCAGAAGAGCCAAAAGAGTATCGTTCGAATGGTTTAGTAGAAATTTATTCCGAACGTAGATCCGACAGAGCCAGTTGATCCAGAAAATCCCGATCCAGAAAAGCCAGTCAAACCAATTGATCCGACAGACCCAGAAGGTCCCAATCCTGGTACCCAAGGACCGCTGTCTATTGATTATGCTTCAAGTTTTGACTTTGGGAAAAATCGTATTTCGAATAAAGACCAAGTATATTTTGCAAGAGCACAGCAATATCAAGAAAATCAAAAAGAAACACCAAATTTTGTGCAAATTTCTGATAATAGAGGAACCAATAGTGGTTGGTCTTTAACGGTTACGCAAAAGGAGCAATTTAAAGCAACAAAGGCGACTTTAAATAGTCAGTTGACAGGTGCGCAAATTTCTTTAGCTAACCCGACTGTTAATAGTAATGCGCAAAATGTTGTGAAACCAGAGGCAACAAATAAGATTGCCCTTGTTCCAGGAACTGCATCGCTAGTGGCAGCTGCGAAGCAAGGAACCGGTGCAGGAACTTGGGCTACTTATTGGGGCAAAGTAGAAGTGGTTGCAGAACGCGATGAAACCAATACGGTACACAATGTTAATGTTACAAAAGATGTCGCGCTATCAGTACCAGGGTCAACTCCTAAAGATGCCGTGAAATATCAAACAAAATTATTGTGGACGTTGACGGATGTACCAGGAATTTAAAAAGTAGAGGTGAAGAGAGATGCGAAACAAACAAAGCCTAGTCTTTTTGGCAAGTAGTTTATTCTTACTACTCCTTGCGCCTATTACTAGCGAAGCGATTAGTAATCCTTCGACAAATATCAACGAAGTCAATCGGGAAATAGTGGAGGAATCGGCCAATGATCAGGCAACTAGCGCTCCTTCTCACTCGGAAACATTAGAGCAAGAACCTTCCCTAGAAACGACAACAACAACCGATAATCATCCAGCAGAAACAGACCAATCAACGGCTACTTTAGAACCTAGCGAACAACAAAAGGATGACGATAACAGTGCAACGGAATCGGCGATAGTTGAACCACAGCCGCGCATGTTGGCTGCGCCATACGCTACTTCATTGCCTGATGATCCTAATATCATTCCAATCGACAAGGTATTTCAAGAGCCAATTGGAAATGCAACAAGTATTTTAGAAGGTGGGAAGTTATTACAACTAAACCCAGCTGTTAAATCACAAAAAGGAGCTATTTGGTCAAAAAAACCAATCAGTTTATTGTCGGATTTTACCTTTAAAAGTTATTTGTATTTAGGAAACGAGTATGCAAATGCTGGTGATGGTATGACCTTTACCTTAACGAATGATCCTAGAATGTCCACAACGCCTCAAGAAGTCATTGGTTCACCTGGGATGGGAATCGGTGCATACTCCACGAAAGCGGGTCAACCTTATGTTAGAAATGCCTTATCGATTGAGTTTGATACCTATAAAAATACTGGTAGTTCCAACCGAATAGACCGAGAAATTTCACAAGATAAGGGAAATGGACATTTAGCTTTTGTCACTCCGAAAGCTAATAACAACAGCTATACAGGGGAGCATTCAGGCGTCACTGTTGCGCCAACCTATCTATCTAATGGAACCTGGCGCATGTTGACTGTTCATTGGAATGCCGCAACCAAAGCATTAACATATGATTTAGAAGGTGTGGGCACGAATACGTATGTAGTTTCAGATTTAAATGCACAATTTGGCGCAACAACGGTTTATTGGGGCTTTACATCATCCACAGGTGGCAAATACCAAGAGAATGCTTTAGCAATGACACAAATTCCTACCAACGTTACGTCACAAGCAGCCCTTAGCGTGAATGGTCAGGAGTTTAGCTCAGCTGTTGAAGCAGTGAAAAATGATCAGGTGAGACTACGGAATACGTTGAATATTGACAATGACTTTATCGAAGATCGTCAACCGCAAGTAAGCATTGACTTACCTGATGAATTAGCATATGAAGAAAATTCATTAACGATTGATGGTAAAAAGGTAGCAGCCAAAGATCTGACACAAACAGGGAATCACTTAACAATTGCTTTAAATGACTACTTAGTTTTAAAGAAGGACATGATTATTGAATTAAAAACAACCCTTCAAGATAATACGCCCGAAAAAGTTTTAACTATGAACTTTGACTATTATGAAGAAGGAACCTTACTGCAAAAGTCAAATAATGTAACGATTACTATTCCTAAACCAACAGAAAAAACAGTAACCGTTTTTTATAAAGACGCGGAAGGTAAAGATATTGCTCCACCTAAAAGTGTAACAGGGAAAATTGGTGCACCCTATCAAGAAAAACCCCTAGATATTTCTGGCTATGTTTTTACAAAAGACTCAGGAAATGCGGAAGGAACAATGACAGAGGAAACAAAAGATATTTATTTTTACTATCGTTTAGGGGAACTATATTTTAAAGAGGCACCAAAACAGATTACTTTTGGTACGGAAAAGATACGTAATCAACCACTAATTAAACTTGGGCATCCCACCGAAGGACTCAAAGTTGTGGATGAACGTAACGCAAATAATTGGCGCTTGCAACTAAAGCAAACGCAACCGTTAACAAATGATTCAATTGTAATGCCAGATGTTTTTTCTTTCGTTTCAACTGCTGGAAGCTCTCAGATTACAAATGAGGCAATTACGCTTTTAGAAAGTAATCAGAAAGGTGAAACAGATTTAACAGCATTACTTGATGAATCAAAACAACAAGGAATTCAAATCAATGTTCCTGTAGCTTATCAAAGAGTTGGAACATTTAAAGCTCGTTTATCTTGGGCGTTAGAAGACGTACCAGGAAATTAAAGAAAAGAATGGAGAAAAGAAAATGAAAAAAGTAACAACAGTATGTTTATCCACATTTATTTTAGGGAGCTTAGGCATGACTTCTCAAGCCTTTGCAGAAGATGGCGGTAGTTATACATCTAATGGTATCGTAGAATTTACACCAAGTGAAGAGCCAACTAATCCGGTTGACCCAACGGATCCAACTAATCCAGTTGATCCTATTGACCCAACAGATCCTGAAGGTCCTAATCCAGGAACAAACGGTCCGTTGTCAATTGATTATGCGTCAAGTCTAGACTTCGGTGTTCAAAAAATCACGTCGAAGGATCAGACTTATTTTGCTGCTACCCAAAAATACAAGACAGTAGGCGCAACCGATGAAGTCAAAGAAGGGCCTAACTATGTCCAAGTAACAGATAACCGTGGAACCGAAGCTGGCTGGTCATTAAAAGTGAAACAAGAAGGACAATTTAAATCAACTTCTGGTAAAGAATTGACTGGGGCAGCTATCACGTTTAAAAACGGAAATGTAGTGACTGCTTCAGATTCAGGCAAACCAACAGGCCCAGCCACAATCACGCTAAATTCAGATGGTAGTCAATCAGATGTAATGAGTGCAGCGAAAGGAAACGGTGCAGGAACTTATTTATTTGATTGGGGAACAGATGCAACTACAGCTGCTAAAAGTATTGAGTTAACTGTTCCAGGTTCTACAACCAAATACGCTGAAAAATACGCCACAAAATTAACATGGACGTTGACAGACGCTCCAGGAAATTAAACGAGTTTTAAAAAGAAGAATAGCGGGGAACATGGTTACCTGCTATTCACTACATATAGAAAAGGAGTAAATAATTTGAACAGAAAAAAACAACGATTTCTTTTTTTTCCGATACTACTAATTCTTTTAGCGTTAGTACCTAGCAATGGTTTTGCCAGTGAATTTAATTTTGCGGTTACGCCTATTCCATCAGAAAAACAAGTAGATAAAGAAAAAACTTACTTTGATTTATTACTAGCACCAAATGAAGAAACTGAGTTGAAAGTGAACTTGCGCAATGATACAGATAAAGAAGTAAAGGTAGGTATTTCCATCAATAGTGCCATTACCAATTCAAATGTAATCGTGGAGTATGGTGAAAATAAGGGGAAAAAAGATCAAAGTTTAGCGTTTGATATAAAAGACTACGTTCAATACCCTAGCTCAGTTCGTTTAAAACCGAAAAGTGAACAAACGGTTTCTATTAACGTCAAAATGCCTAATACACCCTTTGATGGAGTGTTAGCTAGTGGTATCACTTTTAAAGAAGAAACGTCGGATGAAGGCAAACGCCAAGACGATAAGAGTCAGGGGTTATCCATTAAAAATGAATATTCGTATGTCGTTGCATTATTGATGCAACAAAACAAAAAAAAGGTTGAGCCGAATTTACTTTTGAAAAAAGTCTCACCAGGACAGATTAATGCTAGAAATGTGATTTTAGTCAATCTACAAAATGATCAAAAAACATATATTAACCAAGTTGCCTTTTCGGCAGAGATTACCAAAAAGGGACATGAAGAAGTTTTATATAAAGAGGAAAAAGCAAACATGCAAATTGCACCAAATACCAATTTTTCTGTTCCCATTGCGCTAAAAGGGCAACCACTTAAGCCAGGAGATTATCATTTGTCTATGACCGTTGTTGGGAATAAAGATGCTGCAGGCTCATTTAAAAAATCAATAAACAATGAATCGATATCTTTTAGAAATCAATGGCAATTTGAAAAAGACTTTACAATTAATGGTGAAGTTGCCAAAGAATTAAATGAAAAAGATGTCACCTTAAAAGAAAATCATTCGAATTTATATTTGATGATTGGCTTACTACTATTATTGATAGTGATTTTAATCATTGCCTGGTTGATTTGGCGAAAAAGAAACAGGAAAAAACGAAAGAGAAATATAAAGAGTAGTTAATTTTTGATTTGATCATCGGCAACGTTTTGTTTGTTTTTACTTATCAAACATGCAGTTTATTCAACAAACCTAACTCAAAAAAAGAAATAATAAGAAGGAGTATTGTTAAATATCGTCTGATACCACTTTACTAGTTATATTTTTTGTTTTGTTATGTAGCTAAAGTATTTGGCAATATATGTGAGAAAAATGGATAAATACAAACATTTACTATTATGGAGTACATTGTTACTCTCGTTTTTTCAAGTAACCAATGTGCAAGCAGCAGAAGAACGGAATCCAATTTATAATCCGACCAATCCAACAGAAGAAATTTATCCGATTGAGAATACTGGCACACCAGAAAAAATGGAAGAAACAAATGAAAGTACTATTACTAGCGAAACGCAAGCGGAAGAAAGTAGCGAAGACGTTAGTAAAAAAGAAGTGACAACCAATAATCCAAAAACAAATGAAGAAAGGCCTTCTTCCAAGAAAAGTCAGCATCAAGTATTTTTCACGGATGAATTATTTGATGCTAGCCATATCACCATTGTACCAAATAGCACAGGCGGTGCTGGAACGGAGGGGCAAAACACTTTTTACTTGAATTTCATACGGGAATTAGTAGGAACGGCTATTTATGGGAGAAAGAACTGATAAATGATGAATTATGAAATTTTTTTAAATAAAGAAGATCAACGAAGTTATTCCTTGCTAAGGCATTTAGAAGAAAGTCCCACGCTATCAGGTACTTTTATTGCACTTCGCGAAGAATTATCAATGTCGAATTTTTTAGTCAAAAAAACATTAGAAAAATTAAAAGCAGATATTGACAATCTAAAGTTAAGCGACAGCTTAACTTTAGTCGTTTCTGATGTAGATGTTACACTTGAAATTGATGGAAACTATTCAAGTAAACTTTTGCTCACGAAATACTTAACAGAATCGCTCTCTTTTAAATTAGTGTTGTCTTACTTTAGAGGAAATTATAGTTTGACAAAGTTTGCTGAATGTAATCATGTCAGCACCTCTGTGGCGTATAGTACCTTACAGCGGCTAAAAAAAGCCTTAAAGGAGTATCAGATCTATTTTAGTAAGCGGGAAATTGTCGGCAATCAAAAAGCAATTTCATTTTTTTTGTATAAATTGTTCACGCTTTCCAATCAACCAATTTCCGAACTATATTCGGTAAAAGTTTATAATGAAGCGAAACGTGTATTACAGTCTGTTGAGTTAAACTATACTTTCACCACCTATGAGCGACGCAATTTTTTCCATTATTTAGCTATTATGATTAACAACGAAGGACGTGCGGTGGAAGGGATCGATACGCGTGCACTGAATACATTTTCAGAGGAACTAATAAAAAAATCGCAATTGGCATGGGCATTGGCCTCAAAATCATTAACGTATACGATTGTTTTTTTCTTGTATTTGCATGGCAAACTAGAGAAAAAATATGTCATTCACGAAGATCCTACGATTGAAAGCCTAACTCGTGTTTTCATTGGAAGTTTTGAAAAAGCATTTAATTGTTTAGAGGAGTCAACAAGGAATACTCTAGAAGAAGGGTTAGCAATTATTCATTTCAATGTTATTTACTTTCCGATTAATATGTTTGACGATTTTGAAATGGATTTACAGTTTTTTAAGCAAACATATCCGGAATTTTATTTTTATTTAATTGAATATATTCGTTGGTTAACAGCAAAACATAAAAAATTGCGAAAGCCAATCACTGTTTGTTTTTTAACTATCTATTGTTGCTAATTAATCATGTTCCGGTTCATTTAATTGCAGAGCCAGCCAAGGTCCTAATTGATTTTTCTTATGGAAAAGAGTATAACCAATTCATCAAAAAAAATTTATCCGTCTATGTGAATTTAAATGTAGAAATTATTGACCCGTTATCAGATACCTTACCAGATGTGGTGATTACCAATTTAAATAACTTGTATCAAGAAGAACAGAGTAAAGTTATGGTTTGGCTGGATCCACCTCGTTCGATTGATTGGGTCAATTTAACGCAATCATTACTGACTATTCAAGAAGAAAAATATCAACAACAAAAAGAATCGACAAAGACAAGCGGTGATCCTATCGAATAGAATCATCGCTTGTCTTTGTGTTTAAGTCTTTACAAAACCACCCAAGTGTTTTATAATATGAATATACATTCATATGAATAGAAAAACATTAATGAGGAGGCGCATAACAATGTCAAAACAAACAGGTGCACACACACATGAAGAAAAAGGTAAAAATGTTCCAGTTATTCTCTTTTTTACAGGATTGGCTCTTTTCTTTATCGGTTTATTTTTAGGGAACATGCTCTTAGTGAAAAATATTCTTTTCTCGTTAGCTGCTATTTTAGCTGGTTATCATATTATTGGGGAAGGCTTTGGAGATACGTATCGGGATACGAAAAACAATCGAAAATTTTCGCCTAATATTCATTTGTTAATGACCTTAGCTGCAGTTGGTTCAGCATTAATGGGAAGTTTTGAAGAATCAGCATTGTTGATTTTGATTTTTGCGGCGGCGCATTTCCTTGAAGATTATGCTCAAGGCAAAAGCCAACGTGAAATTACAAAACTATTAAATTTAAATCCAACAGAAGCTCGCCTGATAACAGATGACGGCTCAATTCAAACTGTGTCAGTTGAACAATTGAAGATTGGCGACCGCGTGCAAGTCCTCAATGGTGCGCAAATTACGACAGATGGCGTCGTGATTGAAGGAAGTACCGCTGTGGATGAATCATCTATTAATGGGGAAAGTATTCCCAAAGAAAAAAATAGTGGGGACCCAGTTTTTGGTAGTACTATGAACGGTTCAGGCACAATTGTTGTTGAAGTAACGAAAGATAGTTCAGAAACAGTTTTTGCAAAAATCGTACAGCTCGTGAACCAATCACAAGAAAATCAATCAGAAATTGCAAGCAAAATTAAACGATTTGAACCAAAATATGTCACACTAGTTTTAGCAGTTTTTCCACTAATTGTTTTAGGTGGCGCATTACTTTTCCAATTGACTTGGGCTGAAAGTTTTTACAGAGGCTTGGTTTTCTTAATTGCTGCCTCCCCTTGTGCATTAGCAGCGAGTGCCGTTCCGGCAACTTTATCAGGAATTTCCAATTTAGCAAAACAAGGCGTTTTGTTTAAAGGTGGCTCATTCTTATCAAATTTAGCTGAAGTGAAAGCACTCGCTTTTGATAAAACAGGCACGCTAACAAAAGGCAAACCTGAGGTCACAGATTATCTTTTTGTTGATGGCTTAGAAGATCGCCAAGACGAATTAGTAGCTGTTTTAACAAATATGGAGAAAAAATCCAATCATCCATTGGCGACGGCGATTGTTAATCGCTTTGAAGCAGAAACAACGGCTTTAAATTTAGAAGTAGAAAATATTGTCGGGGTGGGTTTAGTAACGACCATTGCAGACACAACTTTTAGAATTGGTAAACCATCTAGTTTCGAACAAGTGCCAACAATCATTGAGAAACAAACAACGAAATTAGCAAGTGAAGGCAAAACGGTGGTGTACTTTGCCGAAAATGAACAAGTGATTGGTTTAGTGGCATTGATGGATGTTCCTAATGAAGAAGCAATGAACGCCATTCACTATTTCAAGTCACAAAATATTGAAACAACAATGATTACAGGAGATGCAAAACTTACGGGTGAAGCAGTTGGTCGCTTAGTAGGCGTGGACCAAGTTTTTGCTAATGTTTTACCTGAGGAAAAATCAGCGATTGTTGATCAATTAAAACGCGAAGTAGGAATGACAGGGATGGTTGGTGATGGCATTAACGATGCGCCCGCTTTAGTGAATGCTGACATCGGAGTGGCGATGGGGGATGGTACAGACATTGCTATCGATGTTGCAGACGTGGTAGTGATGAAAAATGATCTTTCTAAATTAGGCTATGCTCATCGTGTCTCAAAACGCTTGAATAAAATTGTGCAGCAAAATATTATTTTTTCAATGTTAGTGGTAGCAACGTTGATTATCTTGAACTTTTTAGGTATTGCGAATATCGCATTTAGCGTACTTATTCATGAAGGAAGTACCTTAGTGGTCATTTTTAATGGCTTGCGTTTATTAGTTAATACAAAATAAGTCAAATAGTCACTTGCAAGAAAGGAGAGAAAGCGATGAATTCTTTAAAAATGATTGAACTTTCTCTCACCGACGTTGTCATTCGGATGGCTCTAGCCGTGGTTTTTGGAGCTTTGATTGGGTTAGAAAGAAGTATTAAAAGAAAAGGCTTCGGTATCAGTAGTAATGCCATTTTATGTTTGGCCTCTTGTACGATTTCCATTTTACAGATTCAATCGGTGGATATTTTAGTCGATGTGGTGAAACAAAATAGCGCCTTGGCGTCCATTATTTCTATGGATATTACACGATATGGCGCCCAAGTGATTAGTGGTGTAGGCTTTCTCGGTGCGGGGATTATCGTTTTTAGAGAAAGGAAAGTCTCTGGGTTAACGACAGCAGTAATGATGTGGAATGTTACTATTATTGGTTTAGTCATTGGGATGGGCTTTTTAACCATTGCATTTATCAATCTCGTGGCAACTTTGCTAGTATTAGCTCTGGCCCATTTTAAACGAAAGACTCCTTTAAAACGATTGCAGCTTATCGTAAAAATGAAGGAACCTATGATTAAAGAAAGCCGACTGCATGAACAACTTCAAGCTTCTTTAGAAAAAGGGGAGCGCTTAGTAGAATTGACTTTGGAATCCGAACAAGAGGCAGTGACAGCAAAGATTTCTTATGTAGGCAAAGAAGATTTCTGGCATTCCAACTTGCACCATCTCTTGAAAGAAAAAGGGCACGTTCAATCTGTCTCTGTCACGGAAACAATTTAACCATAAAATAAAGCACTTGGGCGCTAGCGCGCGCCAAGTGCTTTTGTTTAAATATTTAATACTTTATCTAAGAAATCTTTTGTTCGAGGGTTTTGAGGATTTTCAAAGACTTGCTCTGGCGAACCATCTTCTAGGAAGTTACCGCCATCAATGAACATTACTCGATTAGCCACTTCTTTTGCAAAGCCCATTTCGTGAGTAACGATGACCATTGTCATTCCTTGTTTTGCTAAATCTTTCATTACACCAAGAACATCGCCAACCATTTCTGGATCAAGAGCTGATGTTGGCTCATCGAAAAGCATAATATCAGGATTCATCGCTAACGCACGTGCAATTGCGACACGTTGTTTTTGACCACCAGATAAAGAATCTGGATAGGCATCTTTTTTATCTGCCAACCCAACACGTTCTAAAAGTTCTAACGCTTTTTTCTCCGCTTCGTCTTTTGATAAGCGACCTAAATCGGTTGGTGCTAAAACAATGTTTTCTAAAATAGATAAATGTGGAAACAAATTGAAATGTTGGAAAACCATGCCGATATGTTGACGGACTTGGTTGATGTCCGTATTTTTATCTGTCAAGTTCGCACCATCAATAATAATGTCTCCGCTAGAAGCTTCTTCTAATTGATTCAAGCAACGTAAAAAAGTACTTTTACCAGAACCAGAAGGACCGATGACGCAGACTACGTCGCCTTCGTTAATAGAAACATTAATGTCGTTTAAGACCGTGTTGTCACCATATTTTTTTACTAAATGTTCAACTAAGATTTTTTCAGTCATATTAGTTCACCTTCTTTTCAAGGTTTTTCGCTAATTTAGTTAAGCTAGTAATTAAAATTAAGTAGATTAACGCAATAACGAAGTAAACCATTGTACTTTGTAATGTCCGAGCAACAATAATTTTTCCTGTTTGTAGTAGTTCGATTAAGCCAATTGCTGAAAGGATAGTTGTATCTTTCAATGAAATAACAAATTGGTTAATGAATGAAGGAATCATAATGCGAATCGCTTGTGGTAAAATAATTTTTTGCATTGTCCGATTATAGGAAAGACCTAAACTTCTTGAAGCTTCCATTTGGCCAACTGGAACAGCTTTGATTCCGCCGCGCACAATTTCAGAAATATAGGCACTGGCATTTAAAGTTAATGTGATAATCCCAGCAATGAAGACCGGGATATTAAAGCCAAGCACACCAGGTAATCCGAAATAGATGAAGAACGCTAAGACCATTAAAGGAATTCCGCGAATTAAATCAACATAAATGGTTGAAAGTACACGTAATGCTTTGATTGGTGAAACGCTGAATAGCCCAAAAATAACGCCGACAATTAAAGCAAGTACGAAGGAAATCAACGTTAATAGAATCGTCATCCATAAACCGTGTAACAATTGTTTCCAGTTGTTTTGCATGAAGCCAACAAACGTAGATTCGTCAGCTGTTTCTTCTTTGGCTTCGTTGCCATCTTTTACGTAAGTGCCGATAATTTTATCGTATTCACCTGTACGTTTCATTTCTTTTAAGCCTTCGTTAAACATTTCAAGTAGTTCAGGATTTTGCCCTTTTTTGACAGCAAAACCGTAAGAACCACCTTTTTCACGAGGAATTGGTGTCGCTAGTGGTTGATTTTGTGCAACCCCATAGCCAATGACAGGATAATCATCCATCATGGCATCAACTTCGCCAATTTCTAACGCACTGTATAATGCATCAGTTGTGTCTAAATACTTAATTGAGTAATCATATTTCTTTTTATTTTTTTCTAAGAAATCAGCACTTTCAGTACCAATTTTTACGCCGACTTTTTTGCCTTTTAAATCATCATACGATTTAATTTTGTCATTGCCTTTTTTGACCGCAATTTGAATACCGCTATCAAAGTAAGGAACAGAGAAGTCGAAGGCTTTTTTACGATCATCCGTAATCGTCATGCCTGCAACCATCCCATCTGCTTGACCAGATTCAACAGCTTGGACAGCAGAACTAAAACCAATAAATTTAAATTCAACAGTAAAACCTTGCAATTCAGCTGCACGTTTGACTAAATCTACATCAATTCCGACATAATCGCCTTGGGCATTTTGAAACTCAAACGGAGCAAACGTAGAATCACTAGCAATCACATATTTCTCTTTTTTAGGAGTGATTTTTTTCATCTGTTCGCCAGCGTCTTGTGTGTTTGTTTCATCACCTGTCGCTAAGTAGTTGTTTAAAATTTTATCATAAGTACCATTGTCTTTAAGATTTTTCAAACCAGCGTTGAACTTTTTGATTAATTCAGGGTTTTGCCCTTTTTTCACTGCGAAACCATAAGAACTGCCTGTTTCTTTATCGCCAACTAATTGTAATTTTTGACCATTTTTAACTGCGTAGCCCAATACAGGATAATCATCAACGATTGCATCCGCTTCACCGTTTTCTAAGGCTTTATAAAGACCCGTTGCATCGTCAAAATTTTTGATGGTGTAGTCATATTTCTCTTTATTTTTTTCAAGGAAATTGGCACTTTCAGTTCCAACTTTAGCCGCAACCGTTTTGCCTTTTAAATCATCATATGATTTAATTTTGTCGTTTCCTTTTTTAACCGCTAATTGTAAACCGCTATCGAAGTATGGATCTGAAAAATCAAAGGATTTTTTTCGCTCATCCGTAATACTCATTCCAGCAATCATGCCATCAATTTGTTTAGATTGAATCGCTTGGACTGCACTATCGAAGCCTAATGGTTTTAAATCCACTTCAAAACCTTGATCTTTGGCAATCGCATCTAATAAATCAACGTCAATACCAATGTATTTTCCTTTTGAGTCTTGGAATTCAAAAGGGGCGAATGTTAAATCCGTTCCAATTGTATATTTCTTTCCTTCCGCATGTGCTGAAGTGCCACTAATGAATGTTAGCAGAGTTACCATCATCACAAAGAAAGAAAGTAAAAAGTGTTTCCTTTTCATAAAATACCTCCTAGTTTTGCATATTGAACAATTATATAGTAAGAAATAGGAAGCTGACAAGTATTTGAACGCTAAAAAGAGAAAAAAACTCTAATTTCCTTACATTGCATGTTATAAAATGTGACATAGAAATTAAGAACAAAAGATTAAGATCAGTTGAAGTCCGAAACAGCAAAAGTGGCGAAAATATGTTCGGTATGTTAAACTAATAAGTGGACATTCTGCCAGAATGGGCCGATAATTTAAGAGAAATTAGACACTTTGAGGGGGAGTTATAAATGATCGAAAGAGAAACTTCCAATACCTTTCATTTGGCTTCTAAATATGAGCCTGCCGGAGATCAGCCAGCCGCTATTGCTGAACTAGTTGACGGTGTCAAAGGTGGAGAAAAAGCTCAAATTTTACTTGGAGCGACCGGAACAGGTAAAACATTTACAATCTCTAATGTGATTCAAGAAGTGAACAAACCAACATTAGTGATTGCACATAATAAAACACTAGCTGGACAATTATACGGGGAATTTAAAGAATTTTTCCCAGATAATGCGGTCGAGTATTTTGTCAGTTACTATGATTATTATCAACCAGAAGCATATGTACCCTCAAGTGATACATATATTGAAAAAGATTCCAGTATTAATGATGAAATTGATAAACTACGCCATTCAGCGACAAGTTCTTTATTGGAACGAAACGATGTCATCGTGGTAGCATCAGTTTCTTGTATTTTTGGTTTAGGGGATCCGCGGGAATACAGTCAACAAGTTGTTTCATTACGTGTGGGAATGGAAATGGATCGTAATGAGTTACTAAAAAGCTTAGTCGATATTCAATTCGAACGAAATGATATTGATTTTCAACGGGGGCGTTTTCGTGTCCGCGGTGATGTGGTTGAGATATTCCCAGCTTCACGGGATGAGCATGCGCTACGTGTTGAATTTTTCGGAGACGAAATTGATCGAATTCGTGAAGTAGATGCGTTAACTGGTGAAATTGTCGGCGAAACAGAGCATGTCGCTATTTTTCCGGCAACACACTTCGTGACGAACGAAGAACATATGGAACACGCCATTTCGCAGATCCAAGAAGAATTAGAGGCACGTTTGAAAGTGCTTCGCAGTGAAAACAAATTATTGGAAGCCCAACGTTTGGAACAGCGAACTAACTATGATATTGAGATGATGAGAGAGATGGGCTATACGTCAGGGATTGAGAATTACTCTCGACATATGGACGGTCGCCAAGAGGGAGAGCCGCCGTATACGCTGTTGGACTTTTTCCCAGATGACTTCTTACTTGTAATCGATGAGTCTCATGTAACAATGCCGCAAATTAGAGGGATGTATAATGGCGACCGAGCACGGAAACAAATGTTAGTGGACTATGGTTTCCGTTTACCAAGTGCACTTGATAACCGACCGCTTCGTTTAGAAGAATTTGAACAACATGTAAACCAAATTGTTTATGTATCGGCAACACCAGGCCCTTATGAAATGGAACAAACAGAGACGGTTGTTCAACAAATCATTCGGCCAACAGGTTTACTAGATCCAGAAGTAGAAATCCGCCCAATTATGGGTCAAATTGATGACTTGGTGGGCGAAATTCATGAACGGATCGAAAAAGATCAGCGGGTGTTTGTCACAACCTTAACGAAGAAAATGGCCGAAGATTTAACCGACTATTTCAAAGAATTAGGCTTAAAAGTTAAATATTTGCATAGTGATGTAAAAACACTGGAAAGAACGGAGATTATTCGCGATTTACGATTAGGCGAATTTGATATTCTAATAGGTATTAACTTATTACGTGAAGGAATCGATGTGCCAGAAGTTTCCTTAATTGCGATTCTAGATGCGGATAAAGAAGGCTTCTTACGTAGTGAACGCTCATTAGTGCAAACGATGGGACGGGCTGCCCGGAACGCCGAAGGAAAAGTCATTATGTATGCAGATAAAATCACCGATTCGATGCAACGAGCTATGGATGAAACGGCACGACGTCGGGCAATCCAAGAAGCATATAATGAAGAACATGGCATTGAACCAAAAACAATTATTAAAGAAATTCGTGATTTGATTTCTATTTCCAAAACAGCTGATAAAGATGAAACAGTGGTTCAATTGGATAAATCATATGAAGATTTATCAAGACAAGAAAAAGCTGATTTATTAATGAAACTTGAAAGAGAAATGAAAGATGCGGCCAAAGCGTTAGACTTCGAAACTGCAGCCACATTACGAGATACCATTCTTGAATTGAAAGCTGCCAAATAAGTCAACCAACGGATTAAGTAAAAGATACGATGAACCATCGTATCTTTTACTAATCTTTTCTCTATAGAATGACTTGAAATGATTTGACGTAAGAGATTTAGTAAAAGGAGAACATATATGGCAAATGATAAAATTGTGATTCATGGTGCACGCGCCCATAACTTAAAAAATATTGATGTCACGATTCCTCGTGACAAAATGGTTGTTGTAACTGGACTATCTGGTTCTGGCAAAAGTTCATTAGCGTTTGATACGCTTTACGCAGAAGGGCAACGACGTTATGTAGAGAGTCTCTCTGCTTATGCGCGACAATTTTTGGGACAGATGGATAAACCAGATGTTGACAGCATCGATGGTTTAAGTCCAGCTATTTCAATTGATCAAAAGACGACAAGTAAAAACCCACGCTCAACGGTGGGGACGGTCACAGAAATCAATGATTATTTACGATTGTTATTTGCTCGGGTAGGTCATCCAATTTGTCCTAACGATCATATTGAAATTACCAGTCAGTCTGTTGAACAGATGGTTGATAAAGTCTTAGAGCTACCAGAGCGAACAAAAATTCAAATTTTGGCGCCTGTTGTGGTCAAGAAAAAAGGCCAACATAAAAAAGTGTTTGAAATGATCCAACGTGAAGGGTATGTCAGAATGCGGGTGGATGGTGAAACCTATGATGTTAGTGAGGCACCAGAACTTGAAAAAAATAAAAAACATGATATTGCGATTGTGATTGACCGTATCGTTGTGAAAGAAGGCATTCGCTCTCGCTTGTTTGATTCGTTTGAAGCGGCTTTGCGTTTAGCTGAAGGTTACGCAATTGTTGATGTGATTGGTCAAGAAGAGATGTTGTTTAGTGAACATTATGCTTGTCCTTATTGTGGGTTCACAGTCGGTGAATTGGAACCGCGCTTGTTTTCATTTAATGCACCATTTGGCGCTTGTCCCGATTGTGATGGTTTAGGTGTTAAATTAGAAGTGGACAAAGACTTAGTGATTCCAGATCCCACTAAAACCTTGAGAGAAGGAGCCATTGTTCCGTGGAACCCTATTAGTTCCCAATATTATCCACAAATGTTGGAACAAGCAGCCACCAGTTTTGGGATTGATATGGATACGCCGTTTGAAGAATTACCTGCAGACCAACAAGAAATTATTTTAAATGGTTCTGGCGAGAAAAACTTTCATTTTCATTATGAAAATGACTTTGGTGGTGTTCGTGATGTGGAAGTGCCATTTGAAGGGATTTTAAAAAATATTAAACGACGTTATCATGAAACAAATAGCGATTTTACACGAGATCAAATGCGGTTATACATGACAGAATTGACTTGTCGAAGCTGTCAAGGGTATCGTTTGAATCCGCAAGCTTTAGCTGTAAAAATCAATGGCACGCACATTGGTGAAGTCAGTGAATTAGCAATAAAAATGCGGTCCAATTTTTGAAGGTGTGTCTTTATCTGAACAAGAAACAACGATTGCTCGGCCAATTTTAAAAGAAGTCGAAGATCGGTTAACCTTCTTAAAAAATGTCGGGTTAGATTACTTAACCTTAAGTCGAGCTGCTGGTACACTTTCTGGCGGAGAAGCACAAAGAATTCGCTTAGCAACACAAATTGGATCAAACTTATCAGGCGTCCTTTACATTTTAGATGAACCGTCAATTGGTTTGCATCAACGAGATAACGACCGCTTGATTGACTCATTGTAAAAAAATGCGGGACTTAGGCAATACATTAATTGTGGTGGAACACGATGAAGATACAATGATGGCTTCGGATTACTTGATTGATGTGGGACCTGGTGCTGGACATCTGGGCGGTGAAATTGTAGCCGCTGGTACGCCGGAAGAGGTTGCTAAAAATCCGCATTCATTGACTGGACAATATCTTTCTGGGAAAAAAGTGATTCCTGTACCAAAAGAACGTCGCAAAGGTAATGGCAAAGCGATCAAAGTCACTGGTGCCAGTGAAAATAATTTAAAAAATGTCAGTGTTGAATTTCCGCTGGGTGAATTTGTTGCTGTCACAGGCGTTTCAGGTTCAGGGAAAAGTACTTTAGTCAATCAAATTTTGAAAAAAGCACTGGCCCAAAAATTAAATCGTAATTCCAATAAACCTGGGAAACACAAAAGTATCACTGGTTATGAAGCCATTGAAAAGATTGTTGACATTGATCAAAGTCCAATTGGTCGAACACCAAGAAGTAATCCAGCGACTTATACTAGTGTTTTTGATGACATTCGCGATTTGTTTGCCCAAACAAATGAAGCCAAGGTTCGTGGCTATAAAAAAGGCCGCTTTAGTTTTAACGTCAAAGGTGGCCGTTGTGAAGCTTGTCGCGGGGATGGTATCATCAAAATTGAAATGCACTTTTTACCTGACGTCTATGTGCCTTGCGAAGTTTGTCATGGCAAACGTTATAATTCTGAGACGTTAGAAGTTCATTATAAAGGCAAAAACATTTCTGATATTTTAGATATGACGGTGGAAGATGCCGTAGAATTTTTCAAACATATCCCTAAAATTCATCGTAAATTGCAAACAATTGTGGATGTAGGCTTAGGCTATGTGACATTGGGGCAGCCAGCAACTACTTTATCTGGTGGAGAAGCACAGCGGATGAAGCTAGCGAGTGAACTTCATAAAAATTCTAATGGGAAAAACTTTTATATTCTGGATGAACCAACAACCGGCTTGCATACCGATGATATTGCGCGATTGCTTCTAGTATTAGAGCGTTTAGTGGAAGCGGGCAATACCGTTTTAGTGATTGAACATAACTTGGATGTCATCAAATCTGCGGATCATGTGATTGATCTAGGGCCAGAAGGTGGCGACGGTGGTGGGACGATCGTGGCGACAGGAACACCAGAAGAAGTTGCTAAAGTCAAAGACAGTTACACAGGATATTATTTAAAACGTGTTCTGAAATAAACATTAATGATTAGATAAAGAACCTTGTTTTTATGGGAAACAAGGTTCTTTTATTATAAAATAACAAATATTTTTTAATAAAAATTAAAAATAAATGTTGACTTAATGTGTAATTAAAAGATATACTATGTTTGTTAACAAAATAACAATGAACACGAAGGGAAGTCTTAAATGAAAAACAAAAAATAACAACAAGTTTATTAACAGCAGGAATGGTCTTAGCTATCGGAATCACACCTTTTGTACATAGTAACACAATGGAAGCAGCTACTTTAATTTCACAATCAGACCATGAAAAAGTAATGAGTTTTACCAAGAAAGACTTAAAAGAAGCAACGGGCATTCAATTGGAGCCGGCGACAGTACAAGCCATTCATCAGGAATTAAAGCAACAAATCACCTGGGAAACATTAGGCTATTCCACAATTGATGCGCAAAATATTGCGACACGTTTTACACAAAATACATATCAGGCTCTGGGGATTTTAACAGATATCGCCAACCATTCAGACCTTCAATTGAAAGTCATTACCATTAATAATCCCTATCTAGCAACAGCTAAAATTGGCACCTTTAAGTGGGAAACCGTAACTCCTGAAGTTGGTGGAGACCATGAAACAGCAGACAATGAACTAACCACACCGACACCAACTGTTGCCAGTCTTCAAGAGATTGATGTAGAAATCGAATACGACGAAAATGAAATTGAGTTCACCTATGAAATAAAATCGAACGGAACAATTGAAGCAACGTATGAAGATGAATCTGCTGATTTAGAATTAGAAGGTAAGGCAGCACAAGACAAAATCATGACTCTTTTAGATGGATTGTCAATCAAAACAGCTACAAATGAACAAATTAAAGAACACATTACGAAAAAGTTAGCCGTGAATGAACAAGTAAAACAATTTGAGTTTGAAGCTAATTTTACTGATAAAACAGAAATTGAGTTTGTATTAAAATAACACAGAGTTATATAGTATAATTCAGCAATTAAAACAGCGTTGACAAAAATGTCAATGCTGTTTTTCTATGAAAGAATAGAAATCTTTATAAGAATGATTGAAAAGCTTTCTTTGATACGCCCGGGGTGTTATAATATAGTGATGCAAGTGAAGGGAGTGTTGAATATGCCAGAAAATTTACAACTGGTTATTATTACAGGAATGAGTGGCGCTGGAAAAACAGTCGCTGTTCAAAGCTTTGAAGACATGGGCTATTTCTGTATCGACAATTTACCACCAAGCTTAATCCCAAAATTTTGGGAATTAATTAAAGAATCTGGAAAAGTTACCAAGATTGCGTTAGTGATTGATTTACGTTCACGGACCTTCTTTAGAGAAATTCAGGATATGTTAGTCGAACTTGAAAATACTAATTTTATTGATACAACGATTTTATTTTTAGATGCCACCGATGAAGAGTTAGTTTCTCGTTATAAAGAGACACGGCGTGCGCATCCAATGGCGATGGATGGTTTAGTGACAGAAGGTATTCGTAAAGAACGTGCAATGCTGGAAGAAATTAAAGCGGATGCTCAATTGGTTATTGACACTACGGACTTGTCCCCTCGTCAATTGCGGGAACGTTTGAATAAAGAACTAGCAACGAGAGAGACACACGAATTTCGAGTGGAAATGGTGTCCTTCGGCTTTAAATATGGGTTGCCGATTGATGCAGATATCGTTATGGATGTTCGCTTTTTACCTAACCCCCATTATATTGATGAACTACGACCGTTAACTGGAATGGATCAACCTGTTTATGATTATGTGATGGGCTTCCCAGAAACAGATGAATTTTATACAAAATTTATCGATTTACTGCGAACAGTCTTACCTGGATATAAAAAAGAAGGTAAAAGTAGCGTCACCATTGCAATTGGCTGTACTGGCGGACAACATCGCTCTGTTGCATTGACAGAACGTGTTGGCGCTGAATTAAAAGAGGAAGATTACCATGTAAATATTACCCACCGCGACCGCTTAAAAAGAAAAGAAACGGTTAATCGCTCTTAATGAAAACCTATCGAATTCGTAAACCGAAGATTGTGGTTGTTGGTGGTGGAACAGGCTTGCCAGTAATTTTAAAAAGTTTAAGAAATCAAAGTGTTGATATTACTGCCGTCGTAACGGTCGCTGATGATGGCGGCAGTAGTGGCGAGCTTCGTTCCTCTATTAATAACATGACACCTCCGGGAGATTTAAGAAATGTTTTAGTGGCACTGTCAGATATGCCACAATTATATGAAGATATTTTTCAATATCGTTTTGATAAATCAGATAGTCATTTTGCCAATCATGCAATCGGTAATTTAATCATTGCTGCTGTCTCAGAAATGAGAGGAAGTACGTATGAAGCGATTCAATTGCTTTCAAAAATGATGCATGTTGATGGACGGATTTATCCATCATCAGAACGGCCATTAACGTTACATGCCGTATTTAAAGATGGCTCAGTGGCGGTGGGAGAATCAAAAATTGCACTGGATCGCAAGACGATTGACCATGTGTTTGTGACAAATACACACGGAGAAGAACAGCCAAGAGCTGCGCGCAAAGTCGTCAAAGCAATTGAAGAAGCAGACATGGTCGTGTTAGGACCGGGGAGTCTTTTTACAAGTATTTTACCTAATTTAGTTATTACAGAAATTGGTGAAGCCATCAAACAAACGGCAGCGGAAGTAGTCTATATTTGTAACATCATGACCCAAAAAGGGGAAACGGAACATTTTACGGATGCCGATCATGTTCGTGTCTTAAACGAGCATCTACAAGCGCAGTTTGTTGATACAGTGCTGGTTAACACAGAAAAAGTACCAGAAAATTACATGGATCCTGAAATTTATGATGAATATTTAGTTCAAGTAAAGCATGATTTTCAAGGATTACGTGAAGAAGGATGCCGAGTCATTTCGACAGACTTTTTAGAATTAAGAGATGGCGGAGTTTTTCATGATGGGGAAAAAGTTGTTGAAGAACTTTTCCGTATCGTATTTGGAACGAAATATTAATTAATCAAAAGAATCAAGAGAGGAGGAGCTTAGATGTCTTTTGCCTCGGATGTCAAAAAAGAGTTAACTGGTTTAGAAGTCCATCGAGAACACGCGAAAGCAGAATTAGCAGCATTAATTCGGATGAACGGCTCACTTAGCTTAGTTAATCAACAGTTTGTCTTGAATGTACAAACGGAAAATGCTGCAATTGCTCGTCGAATGTATTCATTGCTGAAAGATCATTACCATGCACAAGCAGAATTATTAGTTCGTAAAAAAATGAAACTAAAGAAAAATAATGTTTACATTGTGCGTCTAAAACAAGATACACAAAAAATTCTAGCTGATTTGGATATTATGGATGGGGTCGTTTTTAATGGCAATGTGTCAAATGAAATCATGGGTAACGCGCAAAAAATGCGTTCCTATTTACGTGGAGCCTTCATGGCTTCTGGCTCAGTTAATAATCCGGAAACAAGTCGCTATCATTTAGAAATTTTTTCAATTTATGAAGAACACAATAATGATATTTGTAAGATGTTGAATTACTATGACTTAAACGCTCGAACATTGGGACGCCGAAATGGGTATATTTGTTATTTAAAAGGTGCTGAAAAAATTGCCGACTTTTTAACATTAATTGGTGCCACGAACTCTATGTTGAAATTTGAAGATGTCCGGATTGTCCGTGATATGCGGAATTCAGTAAATCGTTTAGTGAATTGCGAAACAGCGAATTTAAATAAAACCATTGATGCGGCTTCAAAACAAATTGAAAATATTCAATTTATTGAAAGTACAGTAGGGCTGACGTCATTACCGGAGAAACTTCAGGAAATCGCAGAATTACGGTTAGAGTATCCGGAAGTTAGTCTCAAAGAACTAGGGGAAATGATTCCTTCAGGAGCTATTTCTAAGTCAGGTATTAATCATCGTATTCGAAAAATTAATGAATTTGCAGAAAAATTACGAGAAAAAAGTGCGTAACTTTTCTGCTCCAGAAGTGAAGAATAACATTTCCGTTTGAAGTGCTATCCTTCACTTTTTCTTTAAGCGTGTAAAAAAAATTAAAGTGTGTAAAAAGTGTGTAGCACTGAAATGTAGTGTTGACCTGTGGTTTAAAGAAACGACGTTGGCACGAATGTTGCATGTAATAAAATGCAAGCGATTACTTATTGCTGTTTTTAACTAAAACATTAAAAACTATTGGAGGGGTCAAAATGGTTCAACGATTAATTAGTGCAAATGCATCAGAAATCAAACGGATGTCAAAAGAAGAGCTGTTTCAGAGTATTAAAGCGAGCGAAGGGCGCGTAATTTTATCGGAAAATGTGGTAGTTCATCCATCCGTAGCAGGTGATATCACTTGTGCGGAAATGTCAAAAGCATATGGCGCAGACATGATTTTATTGAATGTTTTCGATGTTAATCAACCGATTGTAGTAGCCGCTTATGAAGGGCAATATACTGCGGAAACATGTGTCCCTAATGATGAGGTTGTTCATCGTTTGAAAGAACTAGTCGGTTTACCGATTGGCATGAATGTCGAACCTGTTGATGAAAATTTAGACTTAGCTTCAACGAGAGTTTCGATTGAACCAGGTAGAAAAGCATCAGCAGCTACTTTCAAAAAAGCCAATGAACTGGGTTTGGATTTTATCTTATTGACAGGTAATCCAGGAACTGGCGTGACCAACGACTTGATTGCTAAGAACGTGGCCTTAGCCAAAAAACATTTTGACGGCATCATTATTGCCGGAAAAATGCACAGTTCAGGCGTAGATGAACCAGTGGTCAGTTTAAAATCAGCTGAACAATTTATTGAAGCGGGTGCTGATATTGTCTTAGTCCCAGCAGTCGGCACGGTTTGGGGCATCGATGATCAACAAGTCAAAGAAGTTGTGGATTTTGCACATTCAAAAGGAAAATTAGTTATGAGTGCCATTGGAACTTCACAAGAAAGTGCTCAACCTGAAGTTATCCAAGCAATCGGCATTAGAAATAAAATTTTAGGCGTAGATATTCAACATATTGGCGATGCCAATATGGGCTTAGTTGGTATTGAAAATATTAAAGAGCTTTCTGATGCGATACGTGGGAAAAGACATACTGTTGCTAGAATGGCTCGTTCGATTAATCGTTAAAAAAGTGAACAGAGGCACGAATTCAGAAAATTTGAATTCGTGTCTTATGATTTTTTTATTGAAAAACGGTATACTAAAAGAGAAATAAAGGTTTGAAAGGATGAGGTTTTTATGGATATTTCAGTAATTGATGCAACAAAAGTTAACACAGAAACAGGGCTTCACATTGGTGAGAGCAATGCCCCTGTCAAAATGATAGAATTTATCAATGTTCGCTGTCCTTATTGCAGAAAATGGTTTGAAGAGTCTGAGGAACTGTTAGCACAATCTGTCAAAAGTGGTAAAGTTGAACGTATCATTAAGTTGTTTGATAAAGAAAAAGAAAGTTTACAACGCGGCAATGTGATGCATCACTACATTGACTATTCAGCGCCTGAACAAGCGCTGTCAGCATTGCATAAAATGTTTGCTACGCAAGATGAATGGGGAAACTTAACCTTAGAAGAAGTAGCGACGTATGCTGAAAAAAATCTGGGCTTAAAAGAACAAAAAGATGCAACGCTTGTTTCCGCAGTGATTGCTGAAGCCAATGCGGCGCACATTCAATTTGTACCAACGATCATCATTGGTGAGCATATCTTTGACGAAAGTGTCACTGAAGAAGAATTACGTGGATACATTGAAAAATAAAAAAAATGGAAACAGCGACTGTCGCTGTTTCCATTTT
>OIEK01000161.1_pt1 | contig 24954 bp, 30 predicted proteins | sample 1581821 | NCBI WGS metagenome assembly OIEK01 (sample SAMN03281017, study PRJEB24777) | human gut metagenome | isolation source: fecal sample PR221 from 1 month old male Chinese infant, caesarean... | reverse complement strand
ACAGATTTTAACTATGTAAATTCTCAGACTGTAGACAAAGTCCCCAAAAAGGGGATGACGTCTACAGTTTTTTCTTTTATACTTAATGTATGAAAACGTTTTAAAGGAGCGTGGAAAAAATGATGTCAAAACATGTATACTGCTATTTGTTTCATCTTTCTACATCAGGAATATTTACACCATTTTCCCATCTATTAATCACATTTTTTCTAGCTGGACAAGTGAAGTTTTGACCAAATTTTTCTAAACTCTCTCCTCTATTTTTTCGAATAGTTTTTATTCTGTTCCCCATCAAATTTTTATCAATACTCGGAAAATTTAAAGAAGCACCACCTAACTTAGTATCTATCAAACTTTCATTTCCATCATTTAACAAAAAATAATGCAATTTTTCTTTGAATCTCTTTTGAAAGTTTTCTCCTTCCATTTAAAATATAACTTAGTAAAGCTTCACTAATTCCGATTTTATTTGCTAAATTTTTATTAGATAAATTATTTAGATCCCTATACTCTATTATTCGGTTAATCATATAACTCAAATTCTCTACTTCATTTTTAAGCAATGAATCTACATTCAGAGCCTTGCTTAGCGCAATATCTACATTTTTTGAAATACCTCTTGTACCATTCTCATACTTGACTAAAGCACTTTGAGAAATCCCTGTTAACTCAGATAGCTTCTTTTGAGTCAATTTTTGTTCTTTCCTTAAAGATTTTAGGATATTCCCACTATTATTTTCAAAAATAAAAAGCACCTCCTTAATGAGATGCTTTTATCCTACACTGATAGAAAAAAATCTTCAAGAAAATATTCCATTTTTGTTAATTTTTTTATAGCTGTGACAGTAATATGACAGTTTAAATTTCTTTAAACAGCAAAATCACGCTTTTCCAGCAACTCGAAAACCCTTATTTAATAGGCTTTCATATTGATAACAAGCTATTTCTCGTTATCTTGCTCATCCATCGTTGATTCGACGAGCACTCTTATTCAATTGGATAAGCGTTATCTCCTCTTTTTTAAAGTAATTTGTATTCAGCAACCTAGAATATTGATAGTGCCGATTATTTAGACAGCTATCCGGATAACTTGGAATAACTGAAACTAGAGTAAAAAATCTAATAAGGTGCTTTTAAAATATCATCATTTAAGATACGAAATCGCATACCCCGAAAAATATCTGCTCTCTTTAGTTCTACAATTTCTGATATCCAAATAGTTCAATTTGAGTTAACGCTGGAAATGGTGATTCATCTTCTGCTTTGATCAGCTGTTTCAATGTAGCAGTCGTTACTGTTCGTGGAGAGAAGGTGAAGTATTGCGTTGCTATCGCATCACTCGTAGTGAATATTTCTTCTGAACCATCGGAAAAGGCTATGGTTACTTGTTTCCAATAACTATCATGGGGAAAATCAGCACGTAATACCAATCCAAGCTTATCGAGTTCAACTTCTCGGCCAAAATCAATTGTTATTTCAGCATCTTTTTGCTGATTGATCCCCCAAGATTGATAGGGGTACGATCCATGATCTCTGTTGGCCAGAATTCCATCAATTGCATTTCTAGCAAAAAAAGTCGCATCGTTTCGTGTTTCAACATTTGCATAAGCGTGGGGATAAACATTGGCCACATCTTTTTGATCATGAGGATTGAGCGCCCAGTTACGATAACTAGTCTGTTCTTCAGCAAAAGCCTTTCTGACAAAAAAGTAATGCTTCTCGTCAAGAAAAGCCGCTGGTGGATAGGCTTCTCGCAATTTTTCCGTCGTAGGAATTTCATAGACCCACTCGCCTTTTGATAAATACACTAAAGAGGATCCTAAAGCATTGTCTAGTTGAACATAAACTAATTGTTTTTCTGCGGTTACAACTTTAAATTTATCTCCTGCTTGAAAAGCATACTTTTTCGTTGCCAAAACTGCTTCATCCACTCCACTGCTGCACATAACTACTTCATTTTCTTGATTAATAATTGATAATTCTATTTGCATACTTTCTTCGCTCCTTTTACTTTTTCTTTAAAAACTTACCCGCAATAAATAAAAGGAGAGGCGGCCTTAACCGTTTCCTCCCCTCTTTATTCTCTTAAGGTTGTTTACCAATATAAGCTAAAATTCCGCCATCAACATACAGAACATGACCATTTACAAAGTCAGAGGCCTGTGAGGCAAGAAAGACTGATGGACCTGCAAGATCGACCGGATCACCCCAGCGTGCTGCTGGCGTACGACCGACGATAAATTGGTCAAATGGATGACGTTCCCCGTTTTCTTGCAGCTCTCTCAGCGGCGCTGTTTGCGGTGTCGCAATATAACCAGGACCGATACCGTTGCACTGGATATTGAATTGACCATATTCAGAAGCAATATTTTTTGTTAGCATCTTCAAACCACCCTTTGCCGCGGCATAAGCACTAACAGTCTCACGACCTAATTCACTCATCATTGAGCAAATATTAATAATTTTACCCCCGCCTTTCTCGATCATCTCAGGAATAACCGCTTTTGACATAATAAACGGCGCATTCAAATCAACATCGATGACTTGTCGGAAATCTGTCGCTGACATATCTGTCATTGGAATTCGTTTTATGATTCCAGCATTATTAACTAAAATATCGATTGAACCAACCTCTTCTTTGATTTGCTTGACCATTGCTTGAACTGCTTTTTCATCCGTTACGTCACAGACATAGCCTTTTGCTTCAATGCCTTCTGCTTTGTAATTTGCCGATCCTTCATCGACTGATTCTTGAGTCAAATTATTGAAAACGATCGTTGCTCCTGCTGCCGCTAATGATTTGGCGATTTCAAAGCCAATTCCATAAACTGCGCCCGTAATCAATGCGACTTTCCCATCTAAGCGAAACATATCCATATTAAAATCCATCTATTCTCCCACTTTCATTCGTTCTATTTTAGTTCATCCATTGGAACCATATCCATGTCGGTATAAGTGATATTCTCTCCACACATCGCCCAGATAAATGAATAGTTGCTTGTTCCTACACCTGAATGGATCGACCAACTCGGTGAAATCACGGCTTGTTCATTCCCCATTACCAGATGCTTTGTCTCAGCTGGGTCACCCATCATATGGAAAATTTTTGTATCTTCCTCCATATCAAAGTAAACATACGCTTCCATTCGACGTTCATGCGTATGACACGGCATGGTATTCCAAGAACTGCCCGGCTCTAAAATCGTATAGCCCATTTGCAGCTGACAGCTTTCACAAATATTGGGATGAATATATTGATAAATTTTACGTTCATTTAATGTCAATGCTTCCCCAGTTTCCATTGGCTTAATCTCATCAATACTGATTTTTACATTTGGGTACTTGTGATGCGCCGGAGCAGAACTAATGTAAAATTTCGCAGGATCAGCTGCATCTTCTGAAGAGAAAATCACTTGTCGAGTTTCTTTCCCGACATAATAGCCATCTTGCTTCTTCATCGCTTCTTTTCGACCGTCGATTTCAATAAAACCCGGACCGCCAATATTAATGACTCCTAATTCACGCCGTTCCAAGAAATAATCGACACCTAATTCTTTGTTCAAAATAATCTCTAACGACTCAGTCGTCGGTGTTACACCGCCAAAGATCATGCGATCATTGTGGGTATACGTCAAACTGACTTCATTAGGTACAAATACTTTTTCAACTAAAAATTCTTCCCTCAATTCTTCTGTTGAATAATGACTAATATCTTTTGGACTGTGCGTATATCTCGTATCCATATTCTGCATGTTTATTTCCCTCTTTTACTTAATATTTAACGAACGATTCGACCAGAACCTGCTGTCAAAAATTGTTCGATCTCTATTTCTGAAAATTGATTACAATCCCCGTGAACAGTATGCTTCAATGCTGATGCAGCCGTAGCAAATTCAACGGTTCTTTGCCCGTCAAAATCTGAGATCAATCCATGCAAGATCCCCGCCGCAAAAGCATCACCTCCGCCAACTCGATCAACGATTGGATTTATTTTATGAACTTCAGACTCATAATACGTATTCTCCAGCCATAAAGTCCCTACCAACTGATTGTTGCTAGCCGAAGAAACGATCCTTTTCGTTGAATAGAAGCATTTAATATTGGGAAACTGCTGCTGCATTTGTTGATAATAATAAACGAATCCTGAATTCATCCGGTCTTCTGGAATCTCCAATAAATAACGCGCATCCAATTCTCCAGCTGAACAATAATCGACATAAGGCAAGATTTCTTTTAATGCTTTCCCAGCTGCTGCCTGACTCCATAGTTTCCCACGATAATTAATATCAAAGCTGACTAACACACCAAATTTCTTTGCGACTTTCACTAATTCAACCGTCCATTGACACCATTGCACTGACAAAGCTGCTGTAATGCCTGAAATATGAAATAGCTCAATCCCAGAAAAAAGCTTTTCATAAGACCACGGAAACTCTGTTACTTCCGCAAAGCTTGACCCCGCTCGATCATAAGTTACACTAGCAGCACGTTCACCGATCCCCGTTTCCATGTAATAAGTTCCTAAACGCGCTCCGCCAAGTTGTACAAAATCACTCATCACACCGTTTCGACGCAAATGTTTCACTGCCGCTTGACCTAGTGAGTTATCAGGCACTTTACTTGCAAAAGAAACCTGATGACCAAAATTGGCTAATGAAATAGCTACATTTGCCTCGCCGCCGCCATAGTGACAGATCAATTGCTGTGTTTCGTTAAGACGAACACCTATATCCGTTGAAAGTCGCAACATAATTTCGCCTAAAGTTAGTATGTTTGCCATAATTAGTTTTCCTTTATTTCTCTAAATTTGGCCATATATTGTTTTGCCAAAGCCGTTACTTTACCAAACTCACCAGTTTTAGCGTGAGCTAATAAGTTTCCGCCAACACCCACTGCCGTCACACCCGCCTCAAACCATGACGCCATATTATCCAGACTAACACCGCCTGTGGGCATAATATTCAAGTACGGCAAAGGTGCTTGGAATGCAGAGATAATACTCGGACCATAGGTACTTCCCGGAAATAACTTCACGATATCTACTCCGCTCTTCAAAGCTGTCTGCATCTCAGTAATTGTCATACATCCTGGCAAGTAAGGAACTTGATACAAGTTACAAATTTCAGCTGTCTCCCGATTAAAGCTAGGGCTTACAATAAATTCGGCTCCGGCCATTATAGCTAGGCGAGCCGTCACAGCATCTAACACCGTGCCCGCGCCAATCACGATATCTTTCTCGTCATGATATGTTTCAACTAATGACCGAATGACTTCATCTGCTTGAGGGACTGTAAAAGTCAATTCTAATCCAATCATTCCGCCCTCTACTACTGCATGACTAATTTTCAAAGCTTCCTCTTTAGAATCTGCTCGCAATACTGCGATAACTCCCGCATTTTCTAAGCGTTTCAATACTTCAACTTTTTTCATTCGTCTACGCCTTTCTTATAAAGCTTTATGGAATCAAATATACGAGCACCAGATTGACTATACCGCGCTACTTCTTTTTAAATTCCTTCTTCTGGCAGTTCTTCTGTTTCATTGTTTTTTTCAAAAAGCATAATATTGCTCTTTCCAGCCTGTACGACTGTTTCAGCAATTTCAAATGAATCCGTGACGCTATTTCGCATCATCAAGCCTTCTAATAGCATTCCTAAGTTTGTGCCACTCACAACAAAAACTTGATCTTTTTCCTCAGAGAATTCAACACAGGTTTTAAATGGGGTACCACCCAACAAATCTGTGAAACAAATAGCTTGATCAAACATTTGAATTTCTGCCGCTACTTTTTGACGATACTCATCTACCGTCTCCTCGGCTAAAAAGGGAATAATGATCACATCTTCTAGTTCTCCAGCAATCATCGCTAAAGCACTCTGCATCCCAATCGAAAATTCACTATGCCCAGTAATTAATAATTTCATCTCATTGCTCCTTTATTTAATCCGAATCTTTGCTTCCTTTTGATCAATCAAAACAAGCCGACCATAAAAAAATTGGCCATATTCACTCACTAATAGTTTATTCCCTTTGACAATATCTTCCCGCATAACAAAGAGATCAAATTTTTCCGATCCGGCGATTATCCGAAATCCCTTAGCCTGACAGAATTGCTCATTTTCTCCTGTTTGACTCACTTTTATTGGCGTAATTTGGATATCCTCTAACGGAGAAATGACTGTTGCTTGAATTTCTTTTCCCGTTTTGTAACAAAACTTGTTTGATAAGCGTGGGTGCTCATTCAGCTGGTTATAAATCTCTGAACCTTTTGCCACTGATTGCTGTGTTTGGCCTCCAGCAAAAAGGAGTGTGTACTTATGCTTGTTCGTAGTTAAAGCAAACCGATGCGCTTCTTTTTGACAATTTATCGACGGTGCCAAATTATAGGTACTCGTAATTTCAGTCTCTTTCTGTCCTGCAAAGCTATCAATAATAACTACGGAGTTGATCGACTTTAAATAGATGAAGCTGCGCTCAAAAATCATTGGATTCTGATCCGCCTTATCCAGCCAGCCGCATTCTGCAAAAAAACCGACAGAAAGTTCTTTTATTTGCTGAAATAAGGGTGTCGGTAATTTGTCATAACCCCACGTATCGGAAACTAAAGTATGGGGATTTTCTGCGATAAACATCGTATTGTGCGAAGCGCACTCTTTTAGCTGAAGTCGCTCTGATTTGTTGACATAGCTGTAACGACCACTATCGGAAAATAAGTCATCCCCTTGTAGTTGTAGTGTAAATCCACCTGTAGAAGCATGACCATGTGCGCTCCCATGCAGACCGTTAAAAAGTGTAAAATAGATATCCTCTGCTTTGTACGCCATCAGCCCACTTGATTCGCCACGAAAAAGTTCTTTTGGCTTCATTGTTTCCCAGATTCTTTCTTCATAAAGATCCCCCGTCCAAAGCCTTGCCATATTCGCAGTCATGGAGGGTTCAAATATGAAACCTAATTTGCGATAGATATCATATACGTAATGAAAGTTGACATGATCACTATCATTGATCGGATTTAGGATATCTTGGTTATCCGCCAAATAATGGGTAGAGAAAATAGGTGTTTTTAATTTCATGCGAAGATCTAATGGTAACTGGACTTCAAGATATTCAGAAATCTGCAATAGATACACGAATGTCATCAAAACTTCGTGCTGGTACAGCGGGCTCTGCTCCCAATGAATTCCATCTGAATAGAATTGTAGATCAAGCTGTTCAGCTAAACGAGACCATATTAGATCCCTCTGTTTACTGGTCACCAGTTCTGGAAGAAATAAATCAATAGCTGCCATTCCACCAATTGCCAACACACCCCAATTACTGAGCCTGTATTTATCGATATAGGACCGCTCCAAATAGTCCAGATGGATCAGCAAGGCGTTGTTCAACACATCATCAATTCCTAATAGTCTGAAATCAGCGATTGGAATATACGTCAAGCTTTTCATCCAGTTTGTTACTCGAATCCCAACATCTAACGGACGCCAAACATCCCTATTCGTCGAATTTGGCTCACCCTCATCGTTAATAAAATCAATAAGCAAGCTGTGCCATTTCTGTAAGTAACGTTCTTTTTTAGTAAGTGCATATGCTTGTGCCAGATCTACAAGAAAGCTTTGACGACTCAACATAAAGAGCCATTCTGGATCATCATCAGGATACCGATTCCACGCATACTCTTTTAAAGAATAAGGAATGGAGCAAGCTTCCATATCCATTGCATCATTGTAAATAATCTGATCTTTCAGCAAATAAGAAGTACGTTCAAAAAGTGGCTTCAAAAATTGTGACTGTTGCTCCAAGTACTCTGAAAGCCAATCTTGTTGAAAAAATTTTAGTTGGTAGTCTTCGATTCTTTGAAGATTCATCGTGTTCCCGCTTTCAAATTTTTATTCGCCTCAGGCTTAAAATTACAGTATACTTCCTCATTCACTCCGAAAAGTGACAAATACGGAGACAAGAATAATTTTCCAAAAATTAAAAATCTTGTTTCTGATTACCCTCGTTTACTATGCTAAAATTCCTAGGACAGACGCTGCTATCCCAATAGCAAATAGTAAGATCAATAGTTTATACGTGTTCCAATTTCTCTTCTTGATCAAATAAAACACTAAGATAGTTAAAATTACTGGAAGCATTTTAGGCATAATCTTATCTAAAATATCCTGAATAGCGATTACTTGTTTTTCACCGGACTCTACGTGATGCGAATACTTTATGGCGATGTTGGCCTTAACAAATGATGTTGCTAATGCCGCTATAACAGTTACTCCGACAATATTAGCAGCCGAAGAAATTTTCCCGATCTTATCACTCAATGTTTCGATGACACTCGTTCCAAGTTTAAAGCCTAAATAGCCCATTAATAACTTGATAATCAACATCGAGATTAGCATTGAAAACCAAAAGCCCATCGGTGCAAAACCCAAACCATCCATTGCTAACCCGGCAAAGATTGTTGAGAATAAAGGAGCAATCCCAAATTGAGCGATTGAGTCTCCAATTCCCGATAATGGTCCCATTAGCGCCATTTTGATGCTGCGCGTATCCGTGACACTTTGTCCATTGTCATACATTGCCAACTGCATACTAGTAATGAATGGCAGCATTTGAGGGTTGGTATTATAAAACTCTAAGTTTGCACTCGCCGTTTCTTTCAGCTTCTCTGGTTCATCTTTATAGATTTTCTTCAGCGCTGGCATGATCGTGTATAAATAACTTACCCCTTGATAAGATGTATAATTAAAAGCGTTCTGTAACAAATACGACCGTAGTGCTGTCTTCATGTAGTCTTTTTGGCTTAATTTTGGTGTCCTAGATTCCATTACTAAAATCCTCCTCTTCCATCAAGGTGGTTTGGCTTTCGTCTCTTATGCTCTTTTCTCCAACAATCGTTTTATCTTTTCCATAATATTGAATCAACGCAAAGACAGTTCCTACCATTGCGACAGCCATCGTAGGCAGCTCTAAATAAGCTGCACAAATATAGCCTAGTAACACATAAGGTGTCAGACTCTTTTCGAGCATCACAGACATGATCATTGCAAAACCTATCGCTGGAATAAGCCCGCCAGCAACAGAAAAGCCATTGATTAGCCAATTTGGTAACGCTTCAACAAATGCCTGCAATCCAGGACGACTCAAGGCCGCTAATAGTCCAATCATAAATCCTGCAACGGCAAAAGCTATATATGTTGAATTAGCAATCAGATTAAAACGTGTATATTTCCCTTGCTCAATTGCATTCTTCGACCATTTAACATTCCCAGAAAATATAGTATAGATCGCCGTTGTTACCAGTTGGAACAATACTGCAAAGGGAAATGATAGTGCTAACGCGGATTCAGGTGTTACCCCTTGATGTTTAAGCGTAATGGCCATAATCGTACCAACGATTCCGGGTCCAACTGGATTGGGTGGTACGGTTCCGCCTGCTCCAACACCAAATCCCATATAAGCCAACTCGGCTAAAGCACCAAATGTTAAAGCCGTTGGAATGTCACCCAAAACAACACCTACAAAAAAGGACATAACCAGTGCACGGTTTGTGTAAATTCCTAATAGCTGCCCCGAATAACAAAAAGCTGTGATCAATCCGATCAATATACCTTGAACTAATGAAATCTCCATCTGCTTCTCCTTCTCCTTCTCCTTCTAATTTAATTAGATATTTTTTCCATCAATACATCTAAGTACTGTGAGCCATCATTTGAAAGTGGTGAAGTCTTGGTGTTGAAAGTTACACCATAGTTATCTCGCATCAAGCAGAGAGCTTGCTTATCTTCTTTACCTAAATAGATAAATTGAGAGATTTTCTCCTTGCCTTCGTCAGCATGAATATTCCCAATATTTAACTGCTCCATTGGAAAGCCCAATTTGCATAGTTCTAAGGCATCATGCAAGTTTCCAACGACTACAAAAATTGTTTGACTAGGGGCTGCTTTCCAAATAACTTTTGCCGTACGTTCGATCGTCCAAAAACGAATATTTGTTTCTTTCGGGACTACCGTTTTCATCAGCGTCTGCTGTAAGCTATCCTCTGCCGCTTTATCATTGGCACAAATAACTAAGTTCACTCCTAAACTCTTGATCCATAGTTGACCTTGTCCATGTATCAGACGTTCATCTACACGCACCATTTTTACATTGGGTTTTTGCATTTTCTTTCCTCCTGTTTTTACCAGTACATTTTCCAATTTTTTTTGAATCGCACTAAAGCTTCTAGATAGAAATAATCACCCCAAATATTACCTTCATTTACGCCTTTACCACTATGCCAAGAATAAACACCCTCATTCAGTAAAGCTGTAATTCCGTCTGTTTTGGATTCAGTATAGTTTTCAGATAAGCTTCTTAGCATGGAATGCTGCGCACACTTGTAAACCAACTTATGACTGTTCGTCTCAGGTAAAAACGCGTCCATTAGACTCATACCACAAACAGCAATCGCTGTCGCAGAAGTATCTCGGGACTGTTCGGAACCATCCATAAAAATCAGATCCCAATAACTAACAAAATCCTTCGGCAAGCGATTCAAGAAATAATTCGTAATCGCCTCAAAAATTTCTGTATTCTCTTCCTCTGGACAGTAGGAGCGGAACAATGCCAAACCATAAATCAACCACGATTGTCCCCTCGCCCAGCTTGAACTATCGGAATATCCTTGGCGGGTTTTTCCATACAAAGGATCGCCCGTTTCAGCATCGAAGAAAAACGTATGGTAAGCAGATGAATCTTCTCTAATCGCATTATCGATTGTCGTATGATAATGTTTAACGGCTACTTCACGATAACGTTTATCTTGAGTCACTGTTGACGCCCAAAATAATAATGGAATATTAAGTAAGCAGTCTACGATCAAACGATAGTTATCTTGATTGCCCAATTCTCCCCAAGCTTGGATAAATTCTCCCTTAGATTGGTAGCGCTGCAATAATTTTTCTGCTGCACTTATCGCGGCATTCTTAGCAGCTTCATTTCCAGTCAACTTATACGCACTTACACAGGATAAGCTGTATAAGAATCCCAAATCATGATGCTCGACTTCAATTTCATTTTCAATTCGGTAAATAAAACTCTTGACATTTTGTTCTGCAACTTCACGGTAATGCTTTTCCCCAGAAACTTCATAGCACAGCCATAATATTCCTGTCCAAAAACCGTTTGTCCATTCTGTATTATCCATAGCTATATACGTATTGTCCGTTGTTGCTGGTGTTGGGAATTTATCTCCCAGTTTTTGAATATTTTTTCAACTTTTTTTAAGACCTTATCAATAGATTGATCGATGAAGTCTTCCGTAAGTATTCCTTGACCAAAAAATCGCTCGCTAGATAATAATTTTTCTTGTGTTATCTTTTTCATAAGTATCCTTTCTCACAATAACTTAACGCGTTAACCGGTGTGAGTACATCATACAATACTGATTCAGATTTGTAAACCGCTTTCTAAAAAAAAATAAATAAACATAGTCCATAAAATGGACTATGTTTACGGCCTTAAAAAAAGGTAGTTATATTTGTAAAAATTTACTCACTAATAATCTCAATCTGATAAAAATCAGAAAGTATGAAACTTTGACTATATTCAATCGGAACCCCATCGTTTCCTCTAATCAAACGTTTAATATTGAATAATGAAAAGCTATCTTCTTCACCAAAACTTTTTCTTATTATTCTCAACGGCTCTAGTTCATCTGAATCCTTCGTTAATAAAATCGTGCTCACCTCCATCGTCATCGGAAGATTAGCCATATTTCCTTGAAGACCCAATTCATCGGATAAACTAGCTCCTTCAATCAGGCGTTTTACTGAATCATCCCTAAGTTTATCTGCAAAGAGATAGCGATTTTGAATTTTCCATGGAAAATCATTCGTTAATGCAATTTGGGTTAGCTTAAGCAACGCTTTGCTGCCTGATTTGTCGCCTAATATCTGTGCGATCTCTTTATCAGTAAATTCTTCCGAAACTAAAGTGATCGTTTCCTCAACCGACTTTTGTTTTTCGTTATTGGACATCGATAACTTCTCTGAGAAGAAAACTTTTCTATGCTTCAAATTTTTTCTGACAAAGGTTCCCTCGCCCTGACGCCGAATTAAATACCCTTCATTTACCAGATCGTTCAAAGCCTTTACTACTGTTGTATTACTGACATTATACTTTCTTTTTAAATCACCTTCTGAATAAACTTTCTCACCCGTACTAAACTCTCCAGATTCAATCTTCTCTATGATATCCCGCTTTATAATCTCATATTTAGGCAACATATGATCCTCTCCTAACACGTTAACCGTTAATCTTCATTGTAAAGAACTTTTATATTTATGTAAATAGAATGAGTAATAATTATTTGCTCAAATTTCGCACACCAAAATCATAGCTAAAAGCTTGGCATGAAAGGGCGGAAGTTTTTGGGAATTGATTTCAATAAATTTGAGTTCTTTTTAGTATAATTAGCTTATAAAAATACTGACCGGATTAAATGAATGATGAAGCGAATGACTATCAAAAACCAACCACCTACAAAAATTTATGCCACTTTTTATGAACTAAAAGAGGACAATTTTATTCGCCTTACGAATATCTATAAACAAAAAGGCTATTCTCCCACCTTTATTTTTGTCTACCATAAACAAAACAATTTGTTCATTGATTCACTTGACTAAATCAAAATTCACTACTACACTAGATACTGTTCATTTTATCTATACAATAAACAAATCAGTGAAATTTTATGATTATTAATGAAGGAAGCGTTAGTATGGCTAAGTCTTTGATTTGCCTTTTTAGAGAAAGAAAATATCGATGCAATCAGTACATTGTTCAAAATTTTCAAACAGTAATATTTTTCATTCTTGTATTCTATTTCCTTCTTTTTGGTTTTGGACCTCAATATTTGATTTTTGTTTCAATTTTTACTGTAATGTTTAAACTTAATTATAAAAAAAAATTGCACTTTCTGGGATTTAGTGAATTTTTGTAGCTTTCAATTTTTCCTAAACGTCGTAGCCTATATTGCTACCTTAAGTATCTCCCTGACCATCGGATTGAATCTACTGGTACCTTTTTACTTAATTTATACAAAATCATCGCAATTCAACCCCAAAGGCTACTTTATCAATTTAATGACTTTTACCTTTTGCCAATTTCTCCCAATTAAAATGACTTTTATCCAACAATCTAAAGCATTTTTAGCCGGATTACTTCTTTTTTTTAATCGCAGTGAAATTCTATAGCTTTGTTTCTCAATATTATGCAAAAAGAACATCTGAAAAAAATGAGTTTAGCTTTTTCGCTGATTTATTGAATTCATATGGTAACGAACAAGAATATCAAGCTAACTTAAACAAATTAGCCAAATTGACTCAACAATTGTATTTCCAAGCATATCTTTCTTCTAGTTCTAAAAACAAAATTACTCCTAAAACTCGTATTGCATTCAACTATGCCTTTTTATCCCAACGTGCTCTATATTTTTTTACAAGTATTGATAAATTGGTAAAGCCAGATTCAATTATTGAAAAATGGATGACAAGAATTTCTGATTTTTTTGAAAAGTCCAGTCAGTTTACTACGATGTCAGTTATTGAAAAAAATGAGTTGAGAATACAAGGGAAAATACTTATAACTTCTTTAGAACACTCCGATGAAGTAGCACTGATACTTTTAAGAAACCTGCTTATTCACAGTTTATTTATATTACGTTTATTGGATAATGATCCAGAAATAAGCAATAATCATTGGTCAACGCCTCTCCATCACCAGACCAAATATCTTTTCCAACACAAATTTAGAATTGATTCATTTGAATTACGTGTTGCACTACGTTTCAGTATCGTTCTGGCTTTCTGTTTTTCTTTATGCACATTGACTCATATTACTCGTGGAACTTGGTTACCGATGAATGCTTTCTTACTGCTTCAACCAATGAATGAAGAGACTACTTATCGCTTAAAGACTCGTTTTTTAGGAACCATCTTTGGATGTTTGATAAGTATCTACACTGTGCAGCTCTTTAGCAACAACTTACTCCATCTAATTTTGGCTAGCTTATTAGGGATCTGTGCCTTTACGATAATTCCAGGAACTACATTTCAAGCAACTTTATCAACTATTTTCGCATTGTTCCTATCATCATTAGTTATGTCTAATTTAATGGCCGCTGGATTGCGCTTTGTTTATGTTTTATTAGCTTGTTCATTAGTTTTTCTCGTCAATCAATTCATTCTTCCAACAGGCATAAAAAATCAATTTCGATTTAATTTACAAGAACTTTTTCATATTCATCAGACTAGTTTAATATTCCTTCAAAATTCATTTCATCACAAGATTGATTATGGCACAATCGCTGACTTACAAATGAATTATCACTTACTCCATGGTGAAATTAAGAATTATTTCGGCAAAAGCGATAAATTGAAACAGATATCCTACAAAGAATTTTTATCTATATCTTGGCAAATGATTACTATAGTTGAACAACTTTTACTACTTATTGACAGTAAAAAAATTACAGAAAATGATATTACAGTTATTGAAAATACAATTGACTCTCTATGTTACGTATTGTCTCTAATCCAAAACTTGTTAGACTGCAATTTAAAAACATTAAAAATACCTGAAGTACTTTTTAAACGTGATTTAGCAATTGATCCTGAAATAGCGTATCTGCTATTTCAATACTCTAAAAAATTATCAGCAATGTATCGCCTCGTACTTTGATTGTCATTCAATTAAATTTCGAAAATATTCGATAATCTACTATCTAAGGGAATTATAAAGGGTATTCTTATTAAAGAATGAAGAATACCCTTTAATTTACCTTTTCAAAATCTATCCTTTACTCTTTTATCTGTAGTGCTAATATAAATGATTGTAGAGATAGTTTGTATATAAGGATATTTTTGTTCAGCTTAATGGAGTTTTTACTCTATTTAATGATTACTACATACAATTATAGAAGTACAAGTGATAACAATAAGTCTATACGCATAGGAAATAGTCATTCATTAGCAATGACTTCCCATTTTTTTGCTTTTTGTAATATTAAAACGTATTGAAATTTTGATGTAATCTTAGATGTAGGATCAAGATATTTAACTAAAATATTTGTCTTTATTGCTTGTCCTTTTTTCTGATAATTGATACTGCTAATTTCAACAAACTTTAGATTCTTATAAATTGGCTCTAACACATCTTTTTTTACATAATATCCTAGTTCTTCTTTAGAAGCTGTTGGATATAATTTAAATAGAACCTCTAAAAATTCTTCAATTTCTTCTTTGTTCTTTTCTTTAATCATCGAATCATCTGTAAACTGCTTAGTTTTATAATTTGCTTTAACAGGTTTACTAATCATTGTTGGCAAAGAAGTCACAATACAATTTCCAAGTCTATCTTCAAAAAACAGAAATTCGGTATGCTGTTTTTTCTTGTAAAGCTTTTTTTTCCTCTACTATTTCTTGATCCACCAAAAATGATACGACGAACCATTTTGACTTTTTCTCAACATTTAGAATTTTCACTGAGTTCACCTTAGAACTTGTTGGTATATCTGCTCTAACCATATCTTGACTTAAATCTAGTACATCTTTTGTAAGATAATGCCCTAGAGAACGTATTCTTTTTTCAATTGCTACTCTATCATTTTTCCAAGAGAAATATTCTTTGGCAAAATCTACAGTAAAATTTTCTACACCTGAGGTATTCACAATTTTTTCCTTCACAACCACTTTCTCATGAGTTGTATGTTGATCAATAGCGGTGAAATTTTTGTAGATTCCAAAGGATAAACTACTAAGAAGTAATAACCAAAGGACAAGCACCATTTTTCGATGCTTCCCCATTGAAACAACTTTTTCTTTTTTCTTTCCCGAAATCTTCTTTTTATTTCGTTCTATTTTTATCTTCATCATCTGTCCCCTTTTCTATTTTTATACCGACCAGCACCAATGATATGTTGCTGCCAATAAGTTTCGGTAAGATTAGTCCATCCAACGGGATCACCTGCATGGAACATCCGATTGTCTCCAGCATAGATACCTACATGTGTCACATAAGTTCCTGCATCATACGTTGAGTGAAAGAAAATTAAATCTCCTGGCTTAGCATCTTTCAACTCGATATGAGACATAGCATCATACTGATCCTGCGCGACTCTGGGAAGTTGCAAACCAACTTTGGCATAACACCACTGCGTTAATCCGCTACAATCAAAACCTGTTGCTGGACTTGAACCTCCGAACACATATGCCGTCCCTTCATACTTAAAAGCTTCATCAAAAATTCCTTGAACGGTTTTATCATCAAACTTCGTTGTAGTAAGATATTGTTTCACTAACATTACATAAAACATATTTCCATAGTTATAACGCCAACCACCATTCTCCTTAATAGCGATTGGATTCGAATAGGTCACTTTTTCCCCATCTGATTTTTCTTTTGAAAAAGATTCCGCTAAGGCAAAGCTGTACTTCTTTCCATTTTTTCCAACATAGTCTAAATATCCACCACCATAGTTATACGATTGAATGATGCTCTCTTGATCACAACCGATATCCTTTGCTCGATTGACTAAGGAAGCAAAATAAATGCACCCTTGCTTGATTGAAGCTTCGGTGCTTAACGAGTTAGGTGGGAATCCCGCTGATTCAGAACTTTGCATCACATCTTCCATCGTACCGCCAGACTCTACCTGAATAATTGCTAGAAGAATCGGAACATACTCTAAAATATCCGATTCTTTAGCATACTTCTCTACAAGTGGACGATGCTTTAAAACTTCTAAGGAAACATTACTCCCTCCAGAGGACAATCCAGTACTGCTATTTCCTTCACTATCGTCACCAAATAATAGACCGACACAAATCAAAATTCCCATAAACAAAACCGTTAAAAGAACTAATAGAACGGTACTTAACTTTTTGATTGTCATGCCATATCACCTGTCTTTACCTTCTCCCGGTTTATAGAATTCTTTTGATATTGCTTCTTTCCATTTTTCGTTAGAGTGGATTGATTTTTCATTTTTTTGATACTCATCATCTTCGGTGCAATCTTAGGATAAATGGTTTGTAGGGAATCCTTTTGTCTATTTTGTAAAACCGAGACATTATGGAAATCTTTTGCTACTTGACGTTGACTAAGTGAAGAATGATCTTTAGAATTTGGAAAGGTATTAGCTGAAACATTAGTTCGACGTTTTAAAAAAGAAGTTCTCCGGTTCCCTAACACTTGGCGTTTTTCATCCATTCTTTTCTGCCGTTGTTGGTGATTAGCTTTTCTTTGTTCTTCTCGTTCTTTTTTCTCCTGCACAAGCCCGCGTTTAAATTCCCCTGGGGCATTTTTCGCCTTTTCAATTCCTCTATGCAGGTTATATTTCAAATTTGTTGGCGTATCAATTACATGGTCTTTTGCTTGTTTTACTTTGTCCTTCACGATAGATTTTGAATCCATTGCCTTTCCAGCTTTCCTACCCATAAGATTCAATCGAGTGGTTCTACTATTAGTAGTCTTTTCTTGTTTCTTCGGATCAGTATTTTGCTCATGATTACTTTGTATCGATTGGTTTCTTCGATTAGATAATCTTTTGCTTTTTGAACCTCTGTTTTCTTTTGTAGAATCAGTTGCTAATTTACCTGCAACTGCTACACCGCCATCAAAAGCCAACGCTCGGCCAACATTTCGATTGAGTTGACGAAATTTACGGTTCATTAACATTTGAGGTTTTCGCATCACACGCCTACTCATAGACTGACTATCGTTACTTTGGAGATTGAACATACTCATAATGTCGCCTAATTTGAAATAAATCCCGGCAAAGGTTACAATTTGTAGAAATGCTACCATAAAGAACGGATAGGTTGCTGAAATATTGAAAAACATCGTAGAGATACTAAATGCTGTCGTGATGACCAATGTCACTCCCGCTCGCATCATAATCGTGTTAAATAAGCGAACAATCGCTTTCTTTCCCAAACTTTCATAGGTCGGTAACATGGACAACAGGAAACTAATTGGGAGAAACATCGCAAAGATAATGAAAAGAATTTGGGAAAATAGCATTATTCCTGTCAATAGAAAGACAAAGAAGGAAATTCCAATATTAAACAATACTAAAAAAACCACGGTCCCTAATCGGCTCATGGTCTTTGTTATACTCAAATTTGCATTTTCATTGTCTTCAATTTCGGCTTTAACCGCCTCCTCGCGATCCTTCCCTTTATTTTCATCCGGGCTCACGGATAGAATTTTATTAACTCGCTCTTCGCCAATTTCTTCTACATTGGAATCATCAAATTGCAACAAGAGCCACGGCTGTTGGACTTGAATTGAGAATAAGCTGTCACGAATTAAGTCAACACTATCTTTACCGTGACTTTCAGAATTTGGTACGACAATCTTAGTGCCAAGACTCAATGCAGATTCACTAATATCCGAACTAAAGTCATTGATTTTCGTAATGTAGTTAGGGGCATAGGCGATAAAGGAACCCGAAAGTAGAAAAATCGCTACAAAATTAATAACAGCTCGCACTGCTTTGGTAGTCTCCCGTTTAAGTAATCCTGTATAGACTACGTAAATGCCTAAAACCAAAATCATTAACATCAAAAAGCCAAAATAAAAACCAGATGGCTGAAGTCCATTTTCGTTAATCCCGGCTAGAGTTTGAATATTCTTCCCGATACTTTCTGCCGTATCTGAAATAAAATCCAATTTATAAGCTTCTTGAACCACATAACCCGTGGCATTCGACAAATACAAGCTTACGGTCCAAATGAAATTTGTGATGGCATAGAGACCATACATCACGCTTTTTCCTAAACCATCCCCCCAGTTCCAAGGTAGCCAGTCCCAAGAATTGTCTACAAAAAAATCTAGTTGGTAGTTACCAAGAGAATATTGAGAATAGAGATTACCAGCTTTCACTGTATCATCGACTAATCCAGTCGCTTCCGCTACCTTTCCAACTAAACTCAAAAGAATGATGAGGAAAAATAGACTAGTCAAAACAATGCCTACAATCCGTAAAATTTTCCTTTTCATCTCCTTCACTCCATTCTCTCTTGAACCGGTGGGCGAGTATCAAAGGCATGGAAGAGTTCTTCAAAGACCGGGTGAACCTGAACCACACCTACCCGACCATACAAATCTTGCATTAGGCATTGACCATTTTCCAAATCTCGTAAACGTTTTTGATTGCTTTCATCCTCTTGATCTAATCCAAAGAATTCCAGGGTTTTCTTGATTTCATGAATATCGGTACTGCGAAAAGCAAACTTCAACCCTATATTGTTCTTCAATCGTTCATCCAATAAATCATCACTATTCTGAGTGACGAAATAAACTCCGGCATTCATGGCCCGACCTGCACGGACTAACTTATTGGATAACGTCTTTCCTTGAGCCACTTGAAGAAACGACCAAGCTTCATCCAAATCGACAATCTTGAAAATTTCTCGATTACTATGGATAAAGTCCAACGCAAAAGTCGAAATGACGATTAGCATGGAAACACTAAGCAATTCCATCGTAGTGTATTCTTCAAAAGTTGTTTCTGCATCTGGTAAAATCAGATCCGCCACTTGAATGATATTCAACTGCTTATCTAAACTAATCGATTGGTTAATCGAACCGTCTGAGAAAAGCAAATGGGCAAAATCATAATCGGTAAAAGATTCAATATGATCCGCATATATTTTCTGCGACTAGTGAGTCCTCTTTTCGAAGTTCGTTAATGACTTGTAGTAAACCACGCTGATCACTTTGAGTAACTGTTCGAATGGCTTTACGCAAAATAGGGAACTTCTCTCCATCTCGACTAGAAATCCCTGTTAAAAAAGTCAGGATATCAATTGCCAGACTTTCAGAGTCCTTCTTTTTCTTCATAATTACATAGGGATCCAGTAACCCTTGATTTTCTGGCTTACTGGTTAAGTTGAGAATGTTAATTTCCTCCGCAATTTCTGGCAAAGTTTCTTTCCAGCCGCCACGTTCCCCCTTTGGATCGACAATTACAGCTTGCCCACCAAAAAGGACGGCATAGTATACTAAGAGATTGTTACTAAAGGATTTTCCGCCACCAAGAGAACCAAGAAAAGCCGCAGCTAATGCATTGGTTACTGAGCCCTTTACTCCTTGTGAGGCTAATGCGGGTTTCAGGTAAACATTACGCCCCGTATCCGCATTGTAGCCAAAGTAAATCCCTTCCAACTCTCCTAACATTTGAGTGGCGCCAAAGCCAAGTCCTGCTAAAAAGTCAGATGTTACATACTGGATATAGTCATTCATATACCGTTTACTAGCTGGTAGGAATTCTTCATGTAGCCCCATCGTATCGCCAAAGGGCCGGACTAGTTTCACATTGGTATCATCATAAAAATCGAACACTTCATCACAACGGCGTTTTAGTTCATCCACTGATTCTGCTCTCACCCGGACCACATAGCTCAATTTGTACATGGATTCTTTTGACTGATCCAAGGTGGTCTCCAATTCATCAACGGAATCCAAAGCATCCAAAACATTGGAATTCGTTTCATTGTCAGATTGGTAAGCGTGGTTGTCTAAATCTTTTAATTCCTTTTTCTTGTTGCGAACGATAGCTAATGCCTTTTTATTGGTGACAATTTCTACATTCATTGAAGTATCAATCGGAAAAGCAAATTGTTGTTGCTGGTAATAGAAAAGCTCTGAGGAAGGAAACTCCATCTCCCCGACAATGGTATTAATTGTCAAATAGGTTACATAAGACTCATGATTCTCATGTTCAATCCTTAAGTAACGAGGTTTCTCTTCAATCAAACAACGACTGGGACGTAATAAGTCATAGCGTTTCACCAAAGTTTCTGATTTCAATTTTTTCTTTGGTAACTGAAAGGCGTATTCTTCAAACGGTTTACCTTTTTCGCCATAAATATGTTCAATCAAGTAAGTAAGATCACTGGGATTCACTCGTCTGACTTTGAATCTCCGCGCTAATTTACTTTCCATCAGTTTTTCAAGCTTGGTATATCGGCGAATTTCTTCATTTGATAATGAAACAAAATCGCCCATCAAATGATGATTGACCTCATAGATAAACTCTTGAAAGCCGGAAAAGAAGGATTTTTTGAGACTTTTCAAATTCACTTCTTCATCTGTAGCAATCAGTTTGAAACCAATAAAAAAGCGATAATCAATCTGACTATCGCCAATCATGGATACTAATGCGTCTGTCTGTAAATCAATCCGTTGTAATGCTATTTCTTTGAGTCTACCTATAACTTCCTTTTTAGATCGTTCCTGAGTGGCACGAATACTACTTTCTGTCGCAATTTGTAGCGCATGAATCTTACCTTCTCGATTTTGGGCAATCAATTGGCGGAAATTATCATGCAATTGATATTTTTGTTCAGGAGATAAGAAGGAATAGTTATAAGGTATTAACTCATAATAAGCAAAACACTCTCCTTCTTGATTAAAAACAAGATTATTTTCGATATACTTAATCGGGTACATAGTTCACACTCCTCACTAAGGTAATGGGTTCATCCCATCGTTTTTTCTGTTCTTTAACTTTTTTTCCTGCAAAAGTGACCTTAAATCGTAAATGATAACTGATAAAGGATCGTAAAAATCCCAATGGTTTCTTGCCATCAAAAGTCTTTTGCGACATAAACCAAGTAATCGCCACCGGGATGCCAAAGTATTTTAAAAATGCCCCCTCTATCACAGATAGTGGAGGCACATGGGCAAATACAATGACAAACAGCAAGGATAAAACAAACCAAGCCATTTGGTTAAAAGTTACAGGAAAAGGCAGCTGAAAGTCATTGATTGCGTAAATGACTTTTTCAACTGCCCAGATACTGGTGTAGCTTTTTATTTTTTTCATTAACTCATCTCCAAATATATTGTTTTTTAAATTAAATATTCTGTTATAATTAAAATTAATTAGGGGGTAGATAAGTTTGAAACAAGAAGAGCTTAATCTTAAATTATATGAGTTGCTATTGAAAATCCAAAATGAATCTGACACACTAACAAATGCTGACATTTCAGAATCAGACGCAGATTTTTATGGATATCTTATCTCTAAAGAATTAGTTTATAATTTAAAAATAGAACACTATTACAGCGGTCCAAATATAGATGCTAGCCAAGCAATAATCACAGATAAAGGATATGCATTTATTAATCAAATTGGTGAAGCAGATAAACCTATTAAAATGAATCGTGAGAATCGATACAAACAACTTCAGATATTTCTCAAACGATTAGATGACCATGACGCTGATTTAAGAACTCCAAATTATCGTGTTCAAGAAATTGACTACTACGACTTAATTAAATATGCTATTGATTCAAATCTCGTTAAGGGAATTGCTATTCGATATGCTAGCAATAAACCCCATCTTTTTTTATCTCAATTTGCAAGGGTTACTACAGAGGGATATGATGTATTAGATACTCCCTATCCAAAAAATAATACACCCGGAGCAACCATCAGTAATACATACAATATCTATGGTGGAGATCAAAAGGGTGCGAGTTTTGGCAGTAACAACACAACCAATAATAATTAAAAGGAGAGATTAGTATTGGACTATCGAACCAAAGAAAAGAAGTTAAAGCAGCTCTTAAACTTCATTTATGATGGAATTACAGTTACGTCAGACTTATTGGAGTTATCTCAACAAGAATTCGCATCATTACTGGAAAGCGCAACAAAATCTGGCTACATCCGAGGTGCATCCATAACAAAAACCAAAATGTACCCCATAATTTGGACTGATGATGTCGAACTAACAGAAGAGGGGGCAGAGAAAATTCATCCTTCAAAAAAAATAGTCAATCGATTCAGACGACAAATACCTTTAATTTTAACTCTTCAGGTGACTATAGAGGAGCGACATTCGGAAACAATAATACCGTTACAAACAATTGGAATAATTCTCTTGATGAATTAAAAGAATATATTGATGCTTTACCACCTGAAGAGCAACAAGTTGGCAAAGAGCTTATCAATATCGTAGAAACTAAAGATTTTAAACCTAACGTTTTAGAAAGATTTTCTGATTTTCTCGAAAAACATCCTAAAATTGTTACTTTAGCAGGTAATGCAATTGTTTGGGCGCTTTCTAACACTGATAAACTTCCACTAATAAATTGAGATATAAGCCATTCAAGTTGAATGGCTTATATTTAGATTGGATATTCAAAAATACCTCGATTAGTAACTAAATAGTTTCCCTCAATCTCCAAGTCGCGAGCAAAAGAGGAATAATTGAAATACCTTACAAAATTTTCTGGAGCATCTCCTAAATACCCCTCATTTACCATTTGATAAGCTAAATCTTCCATATCATTACAATCTGGATAATACACAATATCATCCACATGCTCCACCATTTCCTCGAAAGAATTAAAGAAAGCGTGCTGAATCTCTGAAGCAACCTCACCAATTGGCGTTCCTTCTAATTCCTCCGCTAAGCCACACAATCGATTAATTTCCTCAATTGATGTATACTCATCAATCTCAAAGGGTAGTTCATAATCATGAATCGCATATTCTTCATAATCATCATTTAACCCAATTCGTTCTTTGACTTCATCAAAATCGACAGGTGGAGTAAACCACGCCCCCACCAACTCTCCTTCATTGTATTTTCCAAGGTTCGCAATATAAACACGCATCTGCTCCATCGTGATTCCCCCTTATGCACCAACAATTCGGTTAAATAAATTGAGTAAGACATCCTTCACACCAGAAGCATTAAAGACCAAACCTACCGCAATCAAGGCAATCACCAAAAAGCCAATTAATTTAGAAAACTCCCGCTTAAATCCTAAAAATAAACCAATGACTACAATCGCTAGTAAGACTAAGGATTGAGCATTGGTCAAAAACCATTGATATAAATTTTGTCCAAAATTCATCTCGTCACTTTCCTTTCTTTTCCATTACTCGGTCTGCTGCTGTACTTGCATGCATCAAGCACATCACAGTAACACCAAGCATACTGCCACCAAATACCAATAAAATATCTTTTACAATTCCCATCAAAATTCCTCTTTTCATACAATCAAATTTTCGATTGCCATACTTTGTTGTTCCAAAATTTTTTTATGCTGGTCTGATAACCGTGCATTCCGTACCATATCCTGTATATACGTTGTCTGATTCAGCCGATCCAATTCCTTTGCCATCTTCCACGTAGGGGCGACTTGACGTCCAAGCCAATTCAAGGTTCGTTCAATGGTATAAGGTTTCGGTTCAGAAGTTAATTGAATTTCATTCCGATTCCGTCCAATAAAGCGACCCCATTGTTCATTCAAGGGCCAGTTGGTTCGCCGTTTGCCTTCCACCTTATCCGCAAATCGCAAGTAACGATTGATAATAGAAAACGTGGTGCTCTCAATGCTACGACCTTTTAACAAATCTTGAATCGCATGATAAGCACGGTCATTTTTCAGTCGAATCTCAAAACGATTTTTCGTCTCAGTCTGGTCTAATGGAATCCCTAACTTGATATATTGCTCATAATCTTTTTCGTACAAGCAGAAATAAACCTCACTCTTGAGACTGCCGATATATAAGGTATTTCCCATGCCATCCTTTTCATCAGCTTTTAAAAGTTCCCCGGAACGATAACTTTTAAAGGTACGAAACAAGGAGATACATTCTTCCTTCTGACATTTTTTCGTTAAATCAGAAATATCCAGTAGCCCCACTCGATCATTGATTGCCAAGTCCAAGCGTTTCATCACACCACCGGTTTTTAGACAATCTTCGAAAAAGTCGTACCAGCTACGCTTTTGAGCGAGTAAAAAAGTTTCAAACTGCCGGCAACCACGACCCTTTAATTCCAAAAGAACACCTTTATCTTCTTCATGAGACAACATCACTACAATATCTCCCATGACATATTGTTCCTGATAGGAGTAAAAGGCGTAATCTTCATGAAGCATATACTC
>OIEK01000159.1_pt1 | contig 25723 bp, 18 predicted proteins | sample 1581821 | NCBI WGS metagenome assembly OIEK01 (sample SAMN03281017, study PRJEB24777) | human gut metagenome | isolation source: fecal sample PR221 from 1 month old male Chinese infant, caesarean... | reverse complement strand
CGGCCTGGCGGCGGTAGACTACGCCGGGTACGGCACCCAGGCTGAGTTTTATCAGTTCGAGTATCAGGAGCTGGGCGATGCGTTAGCGGCCGATGGGAGCTATAGCTGGGAGGCTGGCGAGACGCGGAATAAGTAAGGGAGAGCGGGCCCACGCTACCGGTGAGGTAGCGTGGGGTTTTGCTGTGTTTGTGTAATTAAAGCGAGCGCTGTCGGATGTCAGTCTGCGGCTAAGGCCGGACTCGCCTTTTCTTTTAATTTGTTGATAATTAATGGGTTGATAGCTTTTTCTTTGGGGATTCGCCCCCAAAATGGGACATAAAATTGAATACTTCGTGGAAGATCACAAAGTTGCGTGATTATTTTCCAAGACCGAAACGCATTCCAGAGTAAGGCCTCTCCCGGCACTGCGTCAGTCGGGATGCTAAATCTCCCACATGCAGCCCAGCTTGTGGCCATCCGGGTCAACAAAATAGAAAGATTGCCCTTCGCTTTTATTGTCTTTCCAGACCGTCACTCCCGACTGTTTCAGCTTATATGAGAACGGCTCAAAATCCTCTGCCGCGATACTGAATGCGTAGTGGGTATAGTCACTTTCCTGCGGGGCCACGTAGTTACGGGATACGCAGTACGAAAGGTGCCGGTAAGGACAATACATCTAACTAACCAATCAATCTTACTTGTTTTACAAATGAATGAGTTAATGCACCTTGGCCAAACTATCCAGATTTTTATTTAACATACTCAAGTTACGTACTTCCTATCTCAGATTTGATTTGTTACATTATAACAAAAATTGAGGTACTCATGAAAACGACTCTGTATAAAGATTTCACATTTGAAGCCGCACACCGACTACCCAATGTACCTGATGGGCATAAGTGCGGACGTTTACACGGGCACTCGTTCGTTGTTCGCCTTGAGATCACCGGAGAGGTGGATAAACACACGGGGTGGATTATCGATTTCGCAGAATTAAAAGCGATCTTCAAACCTACGCTGGATAGGCTGGACCACTACTATCTCAACGACATTCCTGGACTTGAGAACCCCACCAGCGAGATCCTAGCTGAATGGATCTGGAAACAGATTAAACCGCAGTTGCCTCTCCTCAGTGCAGTAACGGTAAAAGAGACCTGTACGGCTGGATGCATGTACCGCGGTGAATAATAGACAAGGAATAGCCTGCACTATTCCTTGTTAACTTAGCCCAGTTCACGAATAAAGGCGGCAACCATACTCGAAGCACCTTTGCCGGCCGGATAGATAATCTCTTTGCGGCAACTGGTCACCGTATAAAACGCCTGATGCTTTGAGCTTCCGCTGGCGAAGATAAAGTAGTCTGCTTTTCTGGCGGCATTGATTAACGCATCCGTCGCCACATGATCATCGTTAAGCTCAATAGACAGCCCTGGATACAGTTGCATCAACGCCTCTTTACCACGCCGGGCAGCGGTTTCCGTCAGGCTATAAATCACCAGTTTTTTCCCGCTGAGATCGCGATGTAACGGAGAGGCTACACCCGCTGGCGTGATTTCTGTCGGGAAGGTGTTGCCGGCATCATTACGCAGGTAGAGCCGCTCCACCATGCGAGCCAGAAGCTGCATGCTGTTATCCAGCCTTTCCCAACGACGCACCAGCATCGTTTGAACGTCCACCCAGTAGCGTAACCGGCGAGCATCATCGGCACTCACTCGGTCATACAGAATTTCAGCAATATCAAGCGCGTACTCTATCGTGCGCGATGATTCATTTTTCGCGCAAAGTTCCTCGATAGCATCAAGCGCGTCAAGATACTCCTTGTGACTGAAGCTGCCAGAAAGCAACGTATCAAGGATCATACCGCCAAGTCGGACATCTTCAACGGAACTGACGCCTTCCAGCGCAAGCAACATCAGCCACTCAGACCATAAAGAGGACGAGACGTTGACGCCATACTCATTAAGCCATTGCAGCACGCTAGGTAAAGCGTCACGCAGCGCCTGGCCCAGCATGCCCGTCGGCTGTTGGCTCAGCAGTTGCATCCATTGCTGCTCATCAAAGGTCGCAGGGAGCCAGTCCATAAACTGTATCGTCAACTGTTGACGTAATGATTCATACTGCTGGTTGTCCGTCGCCTGCTGAACGTCAAGCAGCCAGTGATGCCAGCCATAGCCCTGTGGTTCACAGCGTTTCTTTAGCCCCAGCCAAGCGTCCCAGTATTTCGGCGTTGCCCGTAACGCCTGTTGCGTAACCTCAGGCATAGCGCTCATCTGAGCGAAAATTTCGCTTTCGCGCTCCACATCCGCCATGAAAGCTTCGGCTAATAAGGCTATCGCATCGTCAACGCTCAGCAGTATCACTACCGGGGCCTGAATCAGTTTCTGTTCGGCATCCTGCACAACAGTTGGCAGCGCGCTGGCACCATTGACCCAATACTCAACCTGCTGAAGCCACCCCTGTTGCAGGATAGGACTAGCCGTTTGCCACCCATTAATACCCAGCAGTGCCGCCCCCATCGCCCAAAGCTGCCAGTCCGGGAGGAAGTTGTCGTGATGGGCAAACCCCGGCTTTGTTTTGTACAGTGGCAGCATATCAAGCGCCAGTCGGCGGGCACCATCCCTTAAATCCTCCGGGAAATTCGCCTTCTGAATAGCATTCATCATGTAATGCCCGGTCGAACGCAAAAGCAGGCGCTGAATACGTTCAGGCACTCGTCCCTGAAGCAGCACGTCCAGGCGGGGGAAGGTCAGAATCGCTTCCCATTTCGCCGAGGCGGCCATCCCCTGGAGTTCGAGAAACAGCAGGTTCAGCGGCGACAGTGCCTGATTTCCCCGTAGCTCCTGTAGGTAGAGCTCAGCGGCTTTTCCGTCATGGGCATGACAGGCGGTGTAAAAGTCACGCAGAATACGCCCTGTCTGTCGGCTAATCAGCGGATTTAGAACCGGCCGTTGACGGTAGAGTTCCATGACCGTTTCCAGCATGGAATACACTCTTTTAGCCCGTTCCCCCCGCAACTTCGTGGTCTCTTCCGCCGTTATCGCGGCAACCTGTAAAAAATGGAAAGACAGGATCCCATTAGGAGAGCGCTCAAACAGCAATTGTTCCCAGGGCTCGGTTGGGTGATACAGCGTTTTGATATCCGCACTTGTATCCGCAGAGCCCAACGCTGCCGTCAGCACCCGCCGCAATTCATCTAGACTGCGCCCGTTTTGCGCCAGGCCATAAAATACCGTCCGCCCCTTGCGGGCTGAAGGAATTATGCAAGGCATCTGCTGCGCGTTGGCCTTTTGGATTAGCGTATTGATTTGCGGTGTGTTGTACCCCCCGCGCATCGCCTTACCGAAATCCAAGTATGTATCATCAGCATAAAATTTTTCCAGCCAATCTGCCTGCATCAGAACGCTTCCTGTGATCCACTAAAATGGTACTGACTTTCGAATGCCGTTATCGCCTCGCCGATCATATGCGGATCGCAACTCAGTTCGACATACTCTTCGTTTCGATTCACACCGCTCCACGTAAAATTCATGGAGCCCTTCAGGAAGAAATGTGATGTTAACAGCCCTTTGGTATGCAGTTGGTCGCGTAGTTCCAGACGGTATTCCGCATGGCTATTGAGTCGATTTTCAAGACCTTTCATAAAGCTGCGGTTTTGCGGTAAATCGCGCGTCACCAACGACAGTTGCGCCCCGTTGTTGATGGCACTGGCCAGCAACTCTATAAAGTCGACCTCGCGCCCTCCCCAAGCCGGCTCAATGCTGTCCCAGCTTCCGGCGCGATTATCCAATAGCATAAAGTTGCTCACCCAGGGAGATACCAGCCAGATAGGTTCAGGCTGCAGAATCAATCCCACCAACTGCGCGCTTAGCACCTCTCTAAGGACTCGCTGTCCGGTCGCGCCATGGAGGAAAATCTGGCGCTGGTTGGCTTTCGTTGTCATTGCACCATCTCCGCAAGTTCAATACGTAATATCAACTTATCCTGCTCACGTCGGACCTCACCCAAGCGCGGATACAGCAAGAGGCCCAGATGATCGACGGCTTCAATCTGCACAGTAGTTATCACTTGATGGAGCTGGCTTAGCTGCTCGCGAGGCAGAATCAGCTCTGCACGCCCGTGTTTACGTAGCGCGACATGTAACAATGCTAACCAGTCAGGCCGATCGAGAGATAGCTTTTCAATGCGCTCGCTGAACAGCGCCCCCGCCAACAGGCGTTCAGTCACCACGGCACGCGAGCAGAACATATTATAGAAACCAAGCTCAGCCTGACGAATCGTGTACCCACGCGGCCAGAGTAAATTCTGATTCCGGCACTGCAAGCCAAAGATAACCGCCGCTTCTGAATCCGCCCCTTGAGCCTTAACGGCCAGCGCGTGCGCCATCGTATTCAGCGTAAACTCAACGCCAGATTGCGCCTCAAGCGAGGTCCACTCCGTCAGCATCTGGTGAAGCTGGTCATCAGTGCCATCCCCGCTGCCAGCTCGCAGCAGACGCGAATACAGTACCGTAGTGAAGCTATGGGAAAGGCGAAAACCGCGGCGTGAAAGCTGCAGATGTAGATTTTTATTCGCCTCTCGACGCGCGTCCATATTACTGGCCTCGCGCACGTCCCTTACGGCCTGGCGCAACGTCTCATCGGTTTGAAGCAGCGCCAGCACCATGCGCAGGTCATAGTCGATCTGCTCATAGTCACTGGCAGAGAGATTTCGCACCAATACATTCAGGAAGGTGACGGGATCTTCCGCCCATTTTTGCTGCAGCCTGATCAGGATCCCACTGCCACCTGATTCAATTTCACAGAGCCAGATTTCCAGTATTTCTTCCCCGGTTCGAGAATCTTTCGACCAGAGGGAATCGGTCACCACCGCGCGTTCATCAACGTCCGGAAGGTGTGTGCTCAACGTCTGTTGGACACCAGCGGCCAGAGTATCCGCCAGCACCTGGCGCGCCCAGTCAACAAAGCCCTCAAGCTCTTCTACCGGCTTCCATAGCGCATCTGCGCAATCGAGCAGCAACTGTTGGATCTCCGGACGAATCAGCAGTTCACGTAAGTTAAGCTGCAGCGCCTGATCACCACCGTTGGCGTTGTTGGCATCAGGCTGGAACAGGCTCGCAGGAATATCAACGAGCCTCTCCATCCCTTGCGCTGTCCCCATGACTCGCAGCGCTGAGACAACGGAGGCACTGCTTCCCGCCACCAGCGTTTCGGCCAACAGCGTCATAAAGCATTCAATCACCCAATCAGCTTTAAAACTGTCGAACTCAAATTCCGGAAGTTGTCTGACTTTATGCTGGAAATAAACCGGTCGCAGGCCACGCAGAATATCGTCTTGCTGTAGCAAGCTCAGGACATTTACATTCGGGAGGCGAAAACGCAGGCGCATGGCGTCGACCCACTGTCGACTGCCTACTCCGACCTTTTCCCCCTCTTTCACCCAGCTAAATTCAACGTGGGCCCGATCGCGATTCTGGAAGCGTATCGATGCCTGCGATGCCGTTGAAAAACGCACGAGCTCCAGCGGAGTCATATGCTGATGGTTGAAAAAGGTAACGTCAGAGAGCGTGCCTTTCCAGGCACCTTTTGGTACCCCATCCGGATGGGCAACATGGGGGTTGATTAAGCTCAACGCCCACTGCAACTGAGCGTTACTTTTATCCGTCAGTTTTCGGATATCCGCACGTGTCGTCAGCACCTTCGCGGGTTTAATGACCATGATCATCTTTCCCTGGTGTTCCACCGTACACTCTTCCTGATAGCTGTCGCCAAATGCCTCCGCAACCGGAAAATCAACGTACTGACGGCCATCGGTTGCCACCGGCACGTAGGTTTCAGGTACCAGCCAGTCGGTACTGCTGTTTGATCTAATCGCATACCGCTTTGACAGTCGTCCCGGGGCAAACTCTCGCAATCCTTGCCAGAAAGAGAGCGTTTCCCACTGTTCAACATTATCGCGGCCGCGCATCAGACGAATATCCAGTTCCGGCAGATTCAGTTCACTAAACAGATTTTGCGGAATAAATTCCGGCGCGGGAGAGGTCGTTTTATACTGCTCACCGTCGTCATCTGCCTGTGGTGCGCGCAGGGCCGCCCACTCAACGCCATTCACCGCCCAGTGTGACTTCAGGTTGCGTAAAATGGTAGGGAGAAACTCCAGCATAATCGAACGCGGCGGGCTCCAGAGAATGCTCTGAATGGCATTTTCGAGCAGTTGCAGCGCATCCTGTAGATAGCGAATCAGTTCATTCTGCTTTCTGCCCCCCTTTAGCACCTCTTCAATTAGGGTAATCAGCGGGGTGTAATAACGTTTAAATTTCTGCGAATCGCGCTCCGGTTTCCTGAGCATGCCGCAGACATCCTTGAATGACCCGGTCTTGCTAATCCAGTCGAGCGTCGCCATCGCTGCCTGCATCTTCTGTACATGTTGGTTACCCAGCGGTAGCCCCTGGCGTTTGATCTCAGGGTTCATCAACCCTTCGTAGCGCTGGAATGCGACCCGGTCGCGGCCAAATTCAGATAGCACCACCAGCATCCACGGACGCATGCCGCGAGGGCGACCGGCACGCCCTTTACGCTGCAGATAAGAGGCTACATCATTCGGCGCCTTATGCTGCAAAACGGCACCGACCAGAGGATCGTTATACCCCACTTCCAGCGATGAAGTGGCAACCACGACATCCGCCTGCGCATTGACCCCGGCATCTTGGCTTGACGTGCGTGAAATCACCTTGTTCTGAGAGAGATCATGGCCGATATCCATCGCCGCTTTCCAGTTCTGGCCCAGTTCGATCTTTGAACGTTCATCGCTTCTGAAATCGTACGGGTTACGCAGCGCCGCCAGCGGTGCGTGATCGATACGTGGAGGGATTGTCGTTTCCCAGCCTTCCGCATCGCTAAGGTCGTGATAGAGGCGGTTATTACCGTCGAGGGTATCGGTAAAAATAAAGGTTTTCGTGCCCCACGTACCTCTGGATTTATCCGCATCGCAGTCCAGCATGCGGGACATCAACATCGTGGCCTGAATGGTGGTAGACAGTAACGCCGTCTCAGATACCGGATCACCGCGCAGCGCCAGCAGGTACTCGGCCCCCTCTTCGATCATGTCATCCGGTTCGGGTTCGATAAGGGCCACCTCTTCTTCGGGAGCCCCCACCAGATTCGCGAAGAAATGCTGAGCATCCGCCAGGGTAGCGGATAGCCCCACGAAGTGCGGCAGGCAGTCTGTACGCTGCATCCAGCGGCGCAACAACAGCGCCGTTTGCGCTCCGGTCGTCCCGCTGTAGGTATGAACTTCATCCAGCAGGACCAGCGTCGGCCCCTGACCTTCCCCCACGCCAAACAGATGATTACTCCAGCCGGAGTTCATCTGAAGGTTGAGCATTTCCGTGGTGGTAAACAGAATATCTGGCCCGTTGCCTTTGGTCTGTTGGGTATTACGGGTGAGCAGGATCTCGCTGTCATCCAACTGGTGCTGGCACTGGGTACAGGTCAGCACTTCATGAAGAGAGAAGATATCATCACGCCGCCATTCCAGTACTCCACCGCATTGCTGCTGCGGATCTTTTGACTGGGGCTGCTGGCATTTCATCAGTCCGAAGGGAAGACCAGATTTGCCTTTAACATCTTTTTTGCTCCATTCCGCCTTCACCGGCGTATCGCCAAAGAATGCGGCAATACGGATCTTTCGCCCCGCATTGGCCTGCATGTATCCATCCAGCTTACGGCACTGGGCAAACGTCTCAGCGAACTGATCTTTTAGCAACTCTGTTCGCGGGTAGATCGCCAGAATACGCACCTTGCGCGCAGAATTACGGCAGATCTCATCCGCAAGGCTGGTGAGTGCAGGAAGATAGAACGACAGGGTTTTACCACTCCCCGTACCGGCACAGACGATGGTCGCGCTGGCGGTTTTGCTGTTGCCCTGATGCATGCGCCAGTGCTGGATGATGCGCTCGGTTGCGCGCGCCTGGAACTTCGCCAGCCGAAACGGCTTCGCGGATGCCAGCGCCTGCCGCATGATCTCGCACATACTCGGGCTCAGTTTCAGCCGCATCTTCCAGTCAGCGATCAATGCTTCCGGTTCAGCAACGCGCTGCGGATAGCTACGCGGACGGCGAATAAAGCGATAGTCAGAGACCAGCGTTTTACTCTCTTCCAGCGACTTATTGGGCATCCACTGACGTAGGTTACGCAGCAGATGTACCGTTTCCCCCATGCGGGTGCGCCAGACCGGCCGGCCGCTAATATGGGGCGCCTGAATCAGCATGCCGGTATCAAGCAAACCCTCCAGCACCTCTTCAGAATCGTCATCAGGCGCTATCCGAGCAATAATCTCCAGCAACTCCTCAAGATTAAAAAAACCGCCGGTATCACCCCATACCAGCAGCGCATTTTCCTGCTCTTCCAGCGCATCCAGCACGCGATGCAGCAGAGATAGTTCGACTTCCGCCATCAAATCATTCTCTTACGGGTAACGTTGAAGGACTGGAGCAGCGCTTTTTCTTTTAGCCAAGACAACACCTCTGGCGTCAGCAGCGCCAGTGAGGCCTGATGTTGTTTATCGAGAGCATCGAAGAATCGCAGCACATCATCAGGAGCGTTGAATTCCATCCCCTTTTTCAGTTCAACCATCTCGTCGCAGTACCCCTGCAGCTTTTTGACAACCGCCTGGCTATCCGGCGCGCTGGTCTTCTGGCGATTAAAGTTATCAAGGGCGTTACGGTAGCTGGTGTACGCCATGGTGTTGCCGAGCGTTTTCTGCTGCTCAAGAAAGACGGGCGCGAGCACCGCGCGCGCTTCCAGTTCCGCCACAAACGCCGCCCAGGCCTGCACGACTTTCTCGCTGATACGGTCATGCACGCCCGACAGGCGAACCAGCAGTTCGCCCAGACCGTTCTGTTCGATGCGCTCTCCGCTCTCTTTGAAGCTTGCGGTCAAGGCCTGCAGTTCAGCCCGTACACCAAAAAATGCGGCGGCATTTTCCTGGAAATCGAGCAGCTCCTGCAATTCTGGCAGTGTTTTCAGTACATTAAGCTGAGCGCAGGCTTTTTGCAGCGGCTCGGCGATCATCCAGCAATCTATCGCGGATCGTCCGGTACTGTTCGTAGACATCCTGCATGGATTGCAGCTGCTCTTTTAACTGGTACTGCTCCCGTAATCCGGCAAGCTGTGTCTTAAGCGTTGTCATCATGTTTCCCTGCGGCCTGCTGCAACTCCTCCAGAACCAGATCGAGTTCCTGCAGCGTGGTGTCAATCTGAGCCCGACATTCGTTAATCCGGTGCCCGCCGTGGCTATTGTTGTAGGTAGCGATCGCGCCAGATACCCGTTTATACATCAGTTGCCAGTACTGCATCGCGATCATTAGCCGGGTAATTAAGGCACCGTCCAGTTCACAAAGTGACTGCCATTGACGTTGCGTATCTTCCGATTGCGTAATGCCCCGCAATTTAGTAATGGTCAGCCATACGCCGCCTTCGGTGAGCCCGGTAAGAGATTCCATCAGAGTGAGGCTGTCAGGCGTCATATCAGCGGGATAGTCACCGCTGTCCGCCAGCGACTTCACTTGCTGGGTCATACCGCTGATGAGGTCAGCAAAATCATCCGCGTTTTTACAGTCCGCGAATAGCTCGGCCGCGCCCACCTCCGAACGAATTTCAGACAGTGATTTTTTTCACAACCGACGCCAGGCTGCCGTCCGGTTTCGCTTTCATCGCCGTTTGCAGTGCGGTGTGCAACACATCGCCTTCCAGCGCATGATCGTTTAGCGCCACCAGCGACAACCAGTTAGCCTGAGCTTCATCCCAGCGCGCGAGGGCGTCCTTACGGAGATCGATAATCGATGGCGTCAAGCCGGTGCGGAACTGTTTTTTCAGCGTGGCGCTTTTTTGCAGCAGTCGCCCCAGCATCTCGGTCACCCCACCGCTGGTTTTCATGCCCAGCGAGCGAGCGAGCTTAAGGTGTTCGCCCAGCAGCAGAGGCAGATCGTTGCGCTTATGCTTAACCAACTCCGCCAGCGCATAGCTAACCCAGCGATCGCAGAAGCTCTGGATAACCAGATAGTCCTCTTTACCCTGCGGATAGCTCCAATCTTCGGTTTTTCCCTTCGTTTCCCGATAGTAGCCAAAGCGGGCAAGCGCCATTGCGGCATCCGTCAGGATCACGGAACGCTTTTCGTATTCCGATTGTGGAATAAAATTTCACAACGTGTACGCCACGGTTACCCTGTGCTTCAGGCAGTTCAATATTCACAAATCCCGTATTACCGGCATACAGCGTTGGTCGTGTACTTGTCCCCGCCCAGGAAAAAACGGCCCGTTTTTCAAAGAAATAAGCTAAAGCTGCGCGGATAAAACGCGCAGAGTCGCGATCCAGCTTGACCCCTTTGAGCATCCAGTCGCCCACGGCGGCATCCAGTTCTCTGATCGCCAGCGTGTCTTTATCCTCGGGCACCGCTTGTGGCGCGGGGGTCGACTTCTCGATGACGACTTTCTTTTTCTTAACGTCTTCTTTAACTTCTTGGCTATGGACGCTTGGTGGTTCAGACGGAGTTTCCCCAATGGGCTCACTCTTGGTGTTTTCCAACACCTGAGCCAGATCGGCGAAATCAAAAGTACGGGCGACATCAGGCGGCAGCGCGCTGCTCAGGGTCGATCCGGAATTCGCTGGATACCCCCACAGCGCTACCACGGACTCCGCGCGTTCCACGTCCACCAACCCCTGACGGAACAGCCAACTACGCAGTCCCGCCGGAGCGGCAATATCGGCCAGACGTGCCGGCGGGAAGTGCCCCTCTTCGGCGTCACGACGGCAATGCTGCAGCACCCGCAGCAGCAACTGGTTAATGATCTGACGGGGGTTGAATTTCAACTCATTGCGATCGTCGCGGCAGAAGCTTTCCGCCAGCGCGTGAATCGCGCGAGCATTGAAGGGGAACAGCGAGAACCCCTGGCTACTGCGGCCAAAAACTTCAACCATTTCATCGCCATCAGCGGTTGCTTCCCAGTCTGGCGGCCAGTGCGATTTATCCTCGGTACTTTCCCAACGCTGCAGTAAGGCCTCGCTGCCAAAACGGGCGGCGTTGATATAGCGACCACAAAAATCGACGATACGCTGCCGGGTCTCTTCGCGACCGCCCCCCACTTCTTCAATCACCCACTCGCCTTTCGCGCGGTCCAGCATCCCCTGACGACGACGAGCATAGCCCTGATAACCATCGGTGACCGCAATCGCGGAGCACACCGGGCAGAGCACCGCTTTACCGTCACGGATACCTTCCCTCTCCAGGCTGTCGATCAGCACATCTTCAATGGCCGTGATCAGCGACATGTCCTCAACCAACACCATCAGCGTCATCTGCTTTTCATGCAGCGCTTCACGGATTTGGGTGAACAGATCGGAAAAGCTGCGTCCCCGGAAGTTGAAGAGTTGGTTGAATAGCGCCTGTGTCGCTTTTCCCAGTACCAGATTCAGGATCTCCGAAGCATCTTTACGCCCATCCTCATGGGTGTTGAGGCGGCTTTTCTGGATGTACTGACGCGCCGGTAAGCTGAGGTCATTGATGTTAAAGCTGAAGTCCAGATCGCTGGCCTGAAGCTGCTGCTCCCCTTCGTCCAGATCGTTGCTGTTTGCACCATTGGTCAGGCGGCTGGCCAGACGGAACAGGCAGTGCTCGTCTTTTAGCAAAAACTGTTTGAAATAGGCGTCGTTGATCAGCGTCGCCAGCGCTTTATCTTCCGCATGCACGTTGATTTTTTGCAGGCGGATCGCTTCCGGCTTCATCATATGTTGCTGCTCAGGCGAACTACCTTGCATCCGTTTTTTGAGCGCTCCATATCCAGCTTGTTGCGCTCATGGAGGTTACGCAACTCCTGGCCCATCAGCATCAACAGCCAATCGGCAATCTCGCGAGGCGTACGCTTTTCTGACACTTTGTTGATGTCTTCCCGGGCTTCATCAAAAATCTGCCCTTCCAGCCCTTTGAGCATCAGCGTCAGTACTTCGCGCAGGCTGGCGCTTTTGGGAATACGCACGATATGCCATTGGTTATTTTTATATTCCGGGCGCAGGCGCAGCTTGGCATCGAGCCAGCGAATGATATGCGATTTGCCGACGCCGGCCTTGCCCACAATAGGGATAGGACGCGGGGTGGCGAGGAAATGGTTTAGCAGATCCTCTTCCTTTCCGTACCCTTGCCTGTTGCCGTCTTTATCCATGCGCAACAGGCGAACCGGCTGGTGCACGGCCAGTAGCGTATGTTCCGCCAACTCTTCCGCCTCGGTGCGGATACAATCGATAATATTTTGCGAGGAAGGCCAGTATTCCATCATCTTCATTTTCGTGCCTCCCCGAGGCTAACGGTACTGATACGACGCTGAGAGCCGTCCGTGTCCTGCAGTATCCAGTCATCAGGATCATCAGATAGGGTGTTGAATGTTAACTGCATGGTCAGTTCAAGGCGCAGTAACGCCTGACTCAGCGATGCGCTGATGATACGCCCCTCCAGCGGCTGCCAGTTTTCGGCGATAATCAGCGGCTCAACGAGCTCACGGTATTTTCCTCGGTCCAGCATCGGTAATTGCTCCGCCAGCCGATCAAGGAACTGTTGAATTGGCGTGGCCGGGGCCAGCTGCAGGTTATCCAGCACCCCTTCAATCGCACGCGTAGGGTCCATCACCCAGCCATCCAGATACGGCTCGGTAAAACCGAGGAAGTAGGCGTAATCAAGGAACGGTTCCGCTTCGTTACTGGTGTTAAGATTACGTCGCCCCACGCCAGCCATTTTATCGTTAATCATCGGCCCGACCGCCGTTGGCACGGCATCTTTGGTCAGTGGTCCATTGCCGCGCAGGGTATATTTATCCTGCGCCAGCACCGAGGTCACGCTCATTAAAAACGGTTGGCCGCGGGTCCCCGTCAGCAGCGGGACCGTCTTTTCGGTGTTGATCAGGGTGCGCAGCACACGGCTCGGCAGATCGCGTTCGCTGCACAGCGGCGACTGCTGGCTAAGGCCGGCCTCTTCCACCTTCCACAGCCCCTCTTTAGCCCAGAACGAAATTTCAACAGGCAGCCTTTTACTCGCTCCGTTAGACCCAGGCAGCATCTCTGGCCTGAGCAGGTCGACCAATGCCGTCTTAGAAATCGGCTCCCCCATCCGTCTGTTCAGCACACGATCGATCATACACAGCAGACGAATCTGGCTTCCTGCGGCGGCGTTGTTTGTGATTGCCACTAGAAAATGCTCCTTTGAAATTGTTCTAACGTCACGGCGCCCTGATCGACTTCCCACCAGCGGCGACCACGATAGCCCGGCTCCTGCAACTGTTCAGGGGCGACGATAATTCGATTGATGCTGGCAAAAATATCCAGCTCAGGCAGGGCTTCCCCAGGAAGAACCAACACCAGTTCATGCCAGCGGTTGTTCTCTTCATCAGGAGCCAGCGAGCACCAGAACGGTAGCCCGGCGGGCAGCACCGCGCTCAACAGGCTCAACGTACTTTGACTTGCCCGGATCGCCTGAACCTGTTGACCGGCCAGCAGGCGCGCGATCCAGTCTGTCCACTGACGCAGCAGCAGTCGGCTGGTCAGGGTGGTCTGGTAGCGCACGCGCCGATCGTATCCCACTGACACATGTGAAACATTGCCGATAACATGAGCGATTCGCCCAAGAGTAGGAGTAAACGGCGGCCGCCCCTGCTCACGGCAGGCAGGGCACCCGCCACACGCCTGCTCGGGTACGTAGCCGTCAAGGGTATAAAACTCGGCTAACTGCTGGCACAGCGGATTAGACAAATTGTTTAACCATTCGCTCAGCACGCTAAAGCCGCGCTGGCGCATAGAGAGTTCATGTGCACGATGCGCCTGAATGCCGGCTTGCCACTGCGTTTCATCGAGATGCCCGTCACGGCGAACAGAAACCTGAATATGGCTGAAATAGTCGTCGAACCAGGCCTGCACCTTCTCATCATCGCGCTCGTCCGCGCTGATAGTGCTTAAATCCGGCGCGGGGTAGGCGATATCGATAAACCCGGCTCGCTGCATCAATAGCAGGGTACGCAGATTCCAGTCGACGTTACCCTGTGAATCCATACGGATATCGTGGTGCTTAGCCCGCAACGGCACGGTAAAGAGGCCTGGCCGATGTTGTTTACGATGCTGGTGCATTTTCGACCAGCGCAAGAAGCCCTTACCAGCACCAATCAATTTGGTGCGGTTTAAGGTGCGCGCCACCCGCAACTGCTGATGGTAGAAAATAATCTGGGCAACCGAAGCGTTGCCGTCACGCCCGCCACGACCGCTTTCCTGATAGAGGCGATCGAGGTTTTCCGGCACCGCCACATGCAGCACCGTGCGGACATTGCTTTTGTCCATCCCTACGCCGAAGGCAGACGTGGCGATCATGATATCCAGCGCATCGTCACGCCAGGCATGAATCAGTCCTTCGCGTTCATGCAGTGGGGTGGCGCCATGGAACAAACCGCAGCGGCGGTAGCCACGTCCACGCAGGTACTGATGCCAGAACTTCGCCTGCTCCACTTCAGTGGTGTAAATAATCATCGGTGCCGGCAGACGAGCGATGGCCGCTTCCACCTGAACCAGATAATCGTCATAGTGAGCGGCTTCGCTGACAAACCAGGCGGGCTCCGGGCGCAAAAAACTACCGTTAATATCAATAACGGCGTCCGCACGTGAACTCGCAAACAGCGCTTTTAACGTATCCTGCGTACTTTGGCTGAAGGTCGCGGACAGCAGAACCACTTTGATGGGATCCGGTGAGGTCGCCATCAGCGATTTCACCAGCGGCGCCAGCAACTGAAACTCTGGGCGGAATTCCGCCCCCCACTGATCGATCAGGTGCGCTTCGTCCACCATCACCGCGCCAAGCAGGCCGCGCTGGGCCAGCGAAAAGAGTTGCAGCAGCAGTCCCCCGGTTGCCGCCTCTGGGGAGCAAAACAGCACCCGCTGCTCGCCCGCAGCCAGTCGCGCCTTCATCTCACTGCGCGCCTCGGGGCCAAGCCCGCTATGCCAGACGTAACTCCCGCCGTGATCCTTGCCCGCCCGCTGCATCACCTCTTTCGCACGCAGCGCTTGTTCAATCGCCAACGCCACGGTAGGGACAATCACCAGCGTCAGGTGCCGGCGGGGTGATGTCAGCATCTGGGCATGAATAACAAAGGTTTTCCCCGCCCCAGTAGGCAGATTCACCAACAGCGTCTTATCCTGCGGGCTGGTCAGTACCGTACGCACCGCCTGCTGCTGCCCGACGGAGGTGTAGTGCGTGTAACGCGGATCATTGAGTACAGCGGGGAGAATCGCATCCAAGGGAGGAGACTCAAGAAAACGGCGCTTTTCTCCCTGCCATACCGCAAGCAAATTCGCATCCAGCGCTTCAGCACCACGCTCCAGCAGGAGTTCGCCGGGATAATCTCGATGCCGGCACAGACCAAAACGGCTCAGTGCGGTATTTTCCGTTAGATGCCGATACGGAAGCATTAACGGAACCAGACCGTGCACCCGAGCGCACTGCAAAGCATCATAGAACGCATGCAGGCGGTCGCTCTCTCCAGCCTGATCATCATCCAGACAGTACAGGAGGCGGGTAAAAAATTGCCCGCTAATCCCGTCTTTTTCATCGTGCTCGCCGTTCAGCACCGCACGGAGTTGTAGCCACTGAGTATCCATTTATGCGTCCGTTTACAACATGTCCCGGGTACAAAGCATTATCGCTTTCACGGCCAGCAACTGATGGCGCACGGATTGTTCGCCGTAGGATTGCTGCAGTTGTTGGTAGGCCTGCTCTTTCACGGCAAGGACGGTAGCCTTCCAGTTGAACGGTTCAAACCAGTCCGGCATTTGCGTCCACACCTCTTCACGCAGGTTGATATCCTGGAATAACACGTTGCCGTCCTCATCGTATGGCTTATCCAGCAGGGAAACGACAATCTGTGGTTCCGCGCGGTTCCCGCTGTCATCCAGCCAGAATTGATTCACCACCGGGCTGAAGCGCTCATCGCCACTGCGCTGCGCCGTCAGAGAATCCTCACCGTCGTGCTGCGCTTCGGTTAACCACTGGAAATGGAAATAGGTGCGCGGCTGCTTTAGAGGGAGTGAGGTCAACACCCGCAGCAGCGCCATCGTGGCGCCCCGCGGATCGGCCTGCATGAGCTGCCAGACCGTTTCCACGAAGGGCTGACCATAGCGTAATGGATACACCAGCTTGTGGCTGCTCGCCTCCGTGCGCGACAGGCTCATCATCGCTGTCGATGGCGGATATCCTTCCGAAAAATCGAGCCCCATCAGGCAATTGTCGACAAAGGTTTTCACATCGACCAGCGTCTGACGCTGATTCTGTCCGCGTTCAAAGCACAGGCGGAAACCGCCTTCTTCATATTTCTCACGCTTGAAGCCCAGCGCGTTGCGTATCCACCTCAGCATATCGGCAGCCTGAGCATCGGCATCTTCTTCTTTATCCGCCAGTTGCTCGGAGAAATCACGAGCCGCAATCACCTCGTGCTCCATCGACAGCAGGTTCTCCTGCGCCAATACCCGCTTACGTTCCTGATTAACAAAGCCGTCTTCACCAGCCAGATGTGAGATTTTCTCACGGAATACCGCAGGCCCCTGGTTGCCGTAGTCTCGCCAGACGGCATCGAGTTGTTCCGTCAGAACAAACTGCAGGCTGGCAACGCTGCGCTTGAACAGTCCGGTCCCCTCATCCAGCAGCGCCAACCAGTCGGCAGTCAGGCCTTCACGCTCCGGCAATAGCACCAGACTTTTCACCGGCTTAACGTGAAGGTTACCGCAGTAACGGTTAAAACGTCCCAGTCGCTGCTCAAACCGGTTGAAATCGCGGCTTACGCTATAGTGAATGGCCAGGCGACGCTTGCCGTGCAGGTTCAGTCCATCTTCACCCCGTTTATCGCAAATCAGCACCTGCCAGGTGTCATCCAGCAGTTCCGTTTGCAAAAGCACCTCAGGCGTATGACGAACGACCTGCCAGGGTGCCTGAATCGCCAGTTTGGTGGACAGGTGTGCGGCTTCCGGTTTTGCACTGCAGAAGATTACCGCCTTACCTTCTGGATTGGTTTCAAACCAGCGGGTTAAGGATGCCATTAACGCCGTATCTTTTGCACGTTGCTCATGCTGAGCCACCTCAATAATTTGTTCGAGGAAACGGAATTCCTCGTCGCTGCCGGCACCAATGGTCTGGCACTCTTTAGCGCGGCGAGATAGCGTCAACGGACTGAGGAACAGCGCATCCACCCAGTCAGCCAACGTATCGGCATTCAGATGCCGATAACGTTCAGGGTTGCGCAGAGAAGCCTCGCGGTAGGCTTCAAGGATTTCATCCAGCGTGACCTGTTCGGCGCTGACCGGCCAGGTGACTTTTTCCAGACCGTCCAGCCCTGGGAACAGGCAGATGAGCGAAGGATCTTCACGACGGTTGCGCAGCAGGCGATGAAACAGGCGATAGTGCTCCCCGATCCAGTAGCGTAGCGCCAGAATGCTTTCCGTTCGTTCTGCGCTTTCGTCAGGCGCAAAGAAGTCCACGTGCGGTCGTAACGTGTCGATCAATGCCTGCAAACGGGCATCATCCGCGAACAAATCGCTCAATTCATTCAGACTTTCTTCCAGCATCATGTTCGGGGTGTCTGGCGTCAGGGCGCTGTAGATCCCGCCTAATCGCTCACGCTCGGACACGCGCTGCATAAATTTCTCGACGCCCTGCTGGTTGAGTTGCCATGCCTGCGGACTGATACAGTGCAGCATCGCCAGGAAGTTACGCTCGTTACCGTGCATCGGTGTCCCGGACAGAATCAGCGTGATATGCGCCTGATGGCACAAGGCCGCCATCGCCTGATATTGCGCGCGGTCGCCAGCATCGTGAGACCAGGCGAGCGCGGCTAACTGGTGCGCTTCATCAATCACGACCAGCGTTGGGCGCCAGTCGAGCAGTTCAGGATCGTCAATCTCATCAGGTTGGCACAGACGAATCTGATGATGACGCCCGCCACGCATCACATCCTGCAGCGCAAAGCGGTCAATCAACTCCTGCATCCACTGCCCGTGCAGGGCGCCAGGCACCACGACTAGCACTCGAGCATCGAGTTTGCACTCCAGCACGTGCTCACGGATCACAAACCCGGCTTCGATGGTTTTACCCAATCCAACTTCATCAGCCAGCAAGTATTTAGGATTCGGATCCTGCAAAATCCGTCGAACAACCGCAATCTGATGCGGTTCTATCTCGACGCGACTGCTGATAAGAGAAGACATTGAACGACAGGCCGCCCGTTGGTTAACCCAGGCGCTAATGAATCGCTCTCTCAGCGGATAGAAATAGGGGGCATCATTTGAGCGTGCCGCCAGAAAATGAGCGGGGTTCATTGCCTGCCCTTGCCCATAGTTGGGGTAGTACATTTCCGCCAAATCAACGACCGCGTGGTCGCCCGAACGGATAATCAGCAAATGCTTATTGTCTGGACGGGGCCCGCCATAGCGGCCTCGGCACCAGATGCCACTATCAGGAGAGCGAAAATAAACGGTGCTTTCCTCATAGAGCGTCGCTGCCGTCAGTGCGCGGATATCCACCTCCTGACGGTTAATCTCCTCCTCTAAAGGAGAGTAGAACCAGGCAATCTCAGCACGCTCAGTTGAGAGAATACTCACAATTTTAGCAATACCGTCAAATAATGGCGATATTACCAGGTCACCTTCAGCAAACGCGACAGTATGTGTAGTCATTATGATTTTTAAACAGTCAGGAAATGAAAGTAATTCGCAAAACACGAATAAATCTAGAATGAATATACGGCGAATGGGCCAATGAAGCAAATCTGCAGGAGGGAGAGGTCGGGCCACTACATAAATTAGTAGGTGATCTTGATCACATAACTTAGAGATTTAAATCAATCTGTTAATACCGTCAAATTAAAGTAAACCAAACAAACCTTCATTACCTCTCTCTTAGTACCATCATGAAATAATTTCATTAAAAAATAAAGCCTCTATTTAACAATATGAGGCTTTAGATTTAACTTAAGGATTAAATATCAGCATTAGCTGTTTTAATATAATTGGTTACCAAATAATCTGTAACCAACGATATATCTTTCGATAGATTCTGTACCTCGTTCCACTTACGAACGATCGGATGACCATCAATATCCGTGCCTAAGTTCCACACTCCACTACTCCATGCACAAAGCGGCTTGATACGATTTAACTCTTCCACAAAGCGGGAATAGGAAGGGATCTCGGTCCATCCTGGTTCCCCTTTGTACTCCTGATGCACTTGATCAATTTCATCCATCAGGCTACCGAGAGCAAGAATCCCCACACCGTGTAACAAGCGAGAGTAACGAGGTTTTTTATCCCAATCGTCAGTAAACACAGTTTCTACAGCTGACCAGAAGTTATTCAGCAGCTTCACCATCTTCGCTTCGTCGCCCAAACCAGTCGCCGAATCGCGGAAGCGATACAACGCCCCCTCACGTAGGCTAGAGTCGATCATTTTGATCATTGAGTTGTCAGCAATCACTCCGTCCGGGTTGGTCGCAGTCTTAATTCGCCCAGCCAATGGCCCCTCACCAAAGTTAAGACGCTGTGTCAGCAGTGAAGGGAATTTGCGCAGTTGCAGATCGGAAGGCAAGCGGCCATGCGTATGCGGAGCCAGTTCGTACAACAGCGTTTTAGGCAACGGTTTGGTGGAGTTCACCAGCATAAACTGTTCGCGTTGTTCTTCTGCATCATTGGCGATAAATGCCGATACCGGCATCATAAAAGAGTTGATGTCCGCTTCTCTTAACGCAGCTGTACGTTGCTGTCCATCAACGATAAACCCCGGTTTGTCGAAGTTTGCCTCCTCAGAATACGGAATAACGAGATGCCCCATATCACTGTTTTCCAGCAGCGGTTCAAAGCGTACGCGCTGATCGAAAGCGATAATGACGGGGTTGGGGATCATCGGATTCGCGCTTTCAATATAGCGCTGGATTTCCTTAATATGGCTACGTACTTCCGGACGCTGATAACCAACCAGGTTCTCATCTCCGCGTCGAATGCGTGAAATCGCAGCAATTTTGCTGATTTGTTTGCCTTCAATGGCCAAGCTGTAAAGCTGTCTCTTCTCACCCTGACGAATACGCAGGGCGGGGACACGAAACTCACTCATGATTAATCCTCTGAGCGTAATGACAATGTGTGCTGCAAGCGACTGTACAGCACCTGAATATTGTGGAATCCGCGACGGCGATTACGCTCGGCGCCACGGAAAATAATCACGTTAATCCCAATGGATTTGCAGATATTGCACTGGCACTTCCGCCAAGGTTGGTCGGCAAGCGTACGTTCGTAATCGGCACGGATCTTCTCCGCTTCTTTTTCACCCGAGTGTAGACGTTCATAGGCCATTACAGCCTCCAGAACTTTTTCTAGCGACAACGCGTCTTTATCGTATTCAACCAAGGCATGCATCGCATCTTTTTCCAGAAGACGCGCCACATCCTGGTCAATAACGCCAGATTTTATCTTACGACTGAGACTAGGGTTGGCATCGAACTGCGGCACACGCACAGCTGTATAAGCCCGTCCCTCAGGCGTATGGTAGTTATTCTTGCGATCTTTAAACGCCTGCTGAAGGGGGGTTGTTGAGTCGATACTGGTAACACCAAGACGAATGAAATCCGTAAAGCTCTCCGGACGTGCAATACCAAGCAGATGAACCCGGGTATCACTTTTGAGAAGTGGTTTAATCTCTTCCAAGGTTTCAAGGATCTGCGCCGTTTTCAGGGGCACCATCCCCCCCATGGTGATATTCTTATACCCCATAGCCAGCAGTGCTTCTACTGATTGTCTGTAAGATGCCTTGTTCCAACCGTGCGCAACGCCAAAGGGCGTGAAGCAACTCTTCTGCGATTTAACTAAAAAATCCTGCGCCAGAGTCAAGGTGATATCCTGGCGACGACGACATTCTGCCAGCACCTCACCTGAGAAAGATTCTCCCGGTTTTTCGTAGCCAAAAATGATATGGTCAAGTGATACCCCGTAGTTAAAGCGGGATGTTTCATAGAATTCAATAACGTCTTCGACGCGATATGGAGGAACATCTTGATTTACATAAGTAAATGCACCACAGTCTCCCATTGTTTGCATCGTCTCTGGCAAACGAAAGAAATGTTTCATTCCATTCCGGAAGTACCGTAATCGTTGTGCTCGCGTATATTTACTTTCACCGCGACCTAAGCCATCTACAACCGCTTTCGAAACTAGCATTCCATCATAAGGGTGGGGGAAAACCTCATGCGGATAGAGGTCATCACGCTGGCGAACACGATGTTCATTGCGCGTTTCTCGAAGGAAGTCGAAACTAGGATCGATAAAATCCTGACTATCCGGGAAAAAATACTTTAGCTTCGACAACACTGATCTCCTGTGACGCCTTTTACTGTCAAAAAACGTGAGATTTTAGCATAGTCTTATTGCTGCGACATTATCGATTAGTCAACAAAACTGCCTGGTACAGCGTTCGAAACCGCTTCTCTTCAAAACTATTGCCTTGATCACGAAATGACCGAAGTGCCCGGGAAGCACTTCCATCTGGATTTGCATGTATATACGAAGAAATCCAAATAGTTACCTCTTCTGGTCTCCTGCGCACCCCGCGAACAGTATGCTTTTTAGGCAGTACTGAAAATGTTGAACGAAGACGCTCAGCAAGCAACCCTAAATGGCCATCATCCATACTCATAAACTGTTCAATTACATACTGAGCTATTTTAATATTTAACATAAGCATATTACTGTTAAAAAACTCAGCGATTGATTTATTGCTTACCAATAGGTTTTTTTTCAAAGAAAATTTAGCCTGCGAAGAAGATATAATGATTAACTGTCTATCGACATCCTTTAAGTAAGAGATGCCTTTCATTAAATCCATGTTTATTGCGTTTATATAATCAGGTGATGCACAGATAATAAAATACTCATCGGACTTATCCATCATTAAGTCAGATAAGGATACAGGATGAGATTTTTTTAATGGGGATGCTTCATTTAATTTTCCCCACCATTCTTGATAAAAGGATTTCTTTCCATATTTATCGGAAAAAAGAGGTATGGAATCTTTATGTCCTGTAGCAAATGTCGCTTGATAAGGAACTATAGCATCCCCATGTTTCAACAGTCCAAAACCAGCTGAAAGAACCCATAATTCAATAGGTTGAGCGTCATATATTGACATTGCCGTTGACCAATGCCCCCCCTTATATAACTTTTCTACAGGAACAACTAACTTCGTCGATAGAGCCGAATTTACGGCCTCACCCCAGGCATGAATCAAACCTTTCGGCGTTTTATATTTTTCAGAAAAGATGGCAAGATTCAGTACTGAATGACCGTTATTATGCTTGCTATTAGTGCAACTTGTAATCAGATTTAGTCGGCTCACAATATTACCCTCAAGAATCCCCCCGCAAAGCTACCGTATGTAGGGGTTCGTTGCAAGCCTAATTAGGTAAAAAACTTTTATCGTAACCTATCACAAATTCAATTAATGTGGAGAATACTCATAATAAACATCTTCATCCCTATCACACGGGGCATTACGTTTGATAACTCCCTGGGATTCTAAATATTCGCAAAATTCTTGACAATCTTTTAACAAACATCCACCTGCTTTGGCCTTTTTATTAGAAATCAAAGCCCTGGCAAGAGTATCATAACTAAACCCCCCCGTTGAGTGGGTGATCATATCCATAGCAGCATGTGTATCAAATGACATCATCGATGACTCTCCCTCGGTTTTATATCCAATGAAGGTATAATTAAGTCATCATAGTTTTGCAAGAACAAGGCACCAAATACTACTTTATACAACTTTCGCTTCGATCCCATCCAAACTACACGGCTATCAGGTTTTCAGAAGTTGCATAGAAATCAAGACACAAAAAAAGCCACCCTTAGGTAGCTAATTATTGCATCACTTGGTGCCGAAGGCCGGACTCGAACCGGCACGTATTTCTACGGTTGATTTTGAATCAACTGCGTCTACCGATTTCGCCACTTCGGCACTGAAGGGGATGCTGATAGCGGGTTGCATTATACCTGTTGCAGATCCCCGCGCAAGCATTCCCCCGCCTTGTCGCGTCTAAATGCCGAAAAAATCGACACATCTCCACCGCACTCCCCCACTATCTGGAACGCTTCTCGCAAAACGCTGCAACGTGATGGCGGCGGTTTACATTTATCGCGTCTTGTTATCTGATCTTGTTACGGGTTTTACCCATTCCCCACATCCATAGATCAGGACAAGGCATGCGTTTCTATCAGGTTGAACCCACGCTGGAGAACTACTGGCGCGGCATAATCCTCTTTGGCAAAAATGTCGCTTCCTACAAATTCGCGCTGGCCCATGCGCTGTACGACGTGAAGCGCGACGGCAGCGACCTCATCCTTCTCGAAGATCTCGCTGTCCCGTTCAGCCAGCATCTGTGTCGCCATCTGGCGCAGGCACCAAAGCAAATCACCTCCTCCAGAAGTCAGTATCTGGATGCCTGTCGTCAGTTTAATGCCGGGCAAATCGACCAGAATGCGCTGACAGAAGCGACGCTGCGAAACGGCTTTAATGTTGTGCTCAATGCGTTTCACAACGTCAATCAGGGCGAAATTCGAAAAACGCTTTTTTATCGACGAGCGTAAAACCCACAAAGGCATACGCCTGACGACAAATTTTCATCAGCTCACGGAAGGTATGCAGCATCAGAACCTTAAGCTGGAGACGGACGCACGCTGGAACCTGGTCGAGCAGGGTTGGGCGATGGGCGTGTCGCGCAACCTTATTGCCGTGGAGCATGACGAACAGGACAACATGCTGTTCAGCATCCAGAATAACCGCCGTGTCGATATCACCAGTTGTCGCGACAGCCTCAACGGCTACCAGAAAGGCCGCTGCTTTTACTGCTTCGCACCTATAAGCGTAGAAACCGGCGACGCAAACCTGGCCGATGTCGATCACTTTATTCCGTGGATGCTCAAAGACCAGGTGAGGAATGTGAATGGCGTCTGGAACCTGGTGCTGGCCTGTAAATGTTGTAACCGGGGTAAACAGGGGAAATTTGCCCACGTCCCCTCATTGAAACTGCTGCAGCGCCTGCACGATCGCAACGAGTACTTCATTACCAGCCACCTCCCGCTGCGCGAAACCCCTGATGCGCCAGACCGGTGCGAGCACTGTAAAACGGCATGATTTCCTGTCAAATGTCTGGAACACTGCTCGCGTAAACTTATTCCACGAATGGGAGCCAAAGGCCGCCGGGCCGGATACTTTCTGATGACCATTAACTACTATCAAAACCATGCACAGGCATTCTTTGCCGACACCATCGGCGTCGATATGTCGTCGCTCTACGCCCCTTTTATCGCGCACCTTGTCCCTGGCGCGCGCGTGCTGGACGCCGGATGCGGTTCCGGGCGCGACAGCCGTGCATTTCTGGAGATGGGTTATCAGGTCGAGGCCTTTGATGCGTCATCCGAGATGGTTCGCATGGCATCGCAGCATAGTGGGCTGGCGGTTAAGCAAATGACATTCAGCGATGTCGATGCCACTGACCGTTACGACGGCATCTGGTGCTGCGCGTCCCTGCTAACACGTGGAAGCACACGCTTTACCGCAGGTGATGTCTACGCTGGCGCAGGCGCTGAAACCCGGCGGAATCTGGTACGTCTCGTTCAAATATGGCGAACAGGAAAGAGAGAAAGAAGGTCGTCATTTCAGTGACTTAACCGAAACAGGCCTGACCGCGCTGGTCAGCCCATTACCGGATGTTCAGGTGGTGTCGATGTGGACGACGCAGGATAAACGCCCGGAATCGTGCGGAAACCTGGCTTAACGCCTTGTTACGCAAAGATTAACTCCACTACTCTGACTATCCTCTACACTCAAATCTCACACCATCATGAGGAAAGGCGATGTCGATTATCAAAAGCTATGCCGCTAAAGAAGCCGGGGCAGACCTGGAGCTGTTTGAGTACGACGCGGGGGAATTGGGTCAGGAAGATGTGGAAGTACAAGTGGATTATTGCGGGATCTGCCACTCGGATTTGTCGATGATCGACAATGAGTGGGGCTTCTCTCAATATCCGCTGGTCGCCGGGCATGAAGTGATTGGTCGCGTGGTGGCGCTGGGTAGTGCCGCGCAAAACAAAGGACTTAAAGTCGGTCAGCGCGTGGGCATTGGCTGGACGGCGAAAAGCTGCGGTCATTGCGACGCCTGTATCAACGGCGACAATATCAACTGCCAGGAAGGCGCCGTGCCAACTATCCTTAACCGCGGCGGCTTTGCCGACAAAATCCGCGCGGGCTGGCAATGGGTGATCCCGCTGCCGGATACCATCAATGTCGAGACCGCCGGGCCGCTGCTCTGCGGCGGCATTACTGTGTTTAAACCGCTGCTGATGCACCATATCACCGCTACCAGCCGTGTCGGGTAATCGGGATTGGAGGGCTGGGCCATATCGCCATCAAACTGCTACGGGCGATGGGCTGTGAGGTGACGGCGTTCAGTTCGAACCCGGCGAAAGAGGCCGAAGTCCGCCTGATGGGCGCGGATTATGTGGTGAACAGCCGCGATCCGGAGGCCTTAAAAGCGCTGGCGGGCCAGTTCGATTTGATTATCCAACACCGTAAACGTTGATTTGCAGTGGCAGCCCTACTTTGAGGCGCTTGCCCACGGCGGCGCGTTCCATACCG
>OIEK01000158.1_pt1 | contig 26261 bp, 23 predicted proteins | sample 1581821 | NCBI WGS metagenome assembly OIEK01 (sample SAMN03281017, study PRJEB24777) | human gut metagenome | isolation source: fecal sample PR221 from 1 month old male Chinese infant, caesarean... | reverse complement strand
TCTTATTATATTTTTTAGGAACTCCTCTAGAAACTCGTTTTAGTCCCCACTTATTTTTCTTATTTCTTCACCCATTAAGCCCGCGATAGAAAATAGAACATTTTATTTGAAAATGAATTATTGTTCTGCAATATGCACCGTTTGTAAAAATTCTGCGACTGAGAAATGGTATTCTTTCTCTTGATTTCCTTGAATGGTTCGAATCATTTTTTCAACTTCTGGTTGCAGAGCGGCAAATTGAACTTGTTGTCCACGACCTTCTGCTGCAAGACAAAATTCTTCTAAAATATCTAACGCCGTACTATCAATGCTAGGAACTCCTCGCATTGAAAATACTACACCACTTTTTGTTTCCAATTGCAGTAACGTTTGTTTCAATCGTTCAGAAGACATGAAAAATAACGGGCCACTCAAATAAACCACCACCCAATTTTCCGTACAATCGGTCGGTACTAGCCCCATTCTTGACCAATCAACTTCCTCGACATTAATCGTAATCACGGCACTTTTCGCAATGAAAAACAGGCAACCCGCTAAGACCCCTAAAACAATCGCTAAACTCAAGTCAAAAATAACGGTCGCTACCATCGTTAAGAAGAATAAACATAAGGCTGTGTGGAAACGTTTCTGGAAGAATTCTTTAATCACCGACCATTCATTCATTCGCCACGCTGTCACCACTAAAACACCAGCTAACGCAGGCATGGGAATTTTAGACATGACTGGCGATAAAAGCAACATCGATAACAATAAAAAGACTGCATGAAAAATACCCGCTAAACGTGTTTGCGCACCAGATTTAATCACTACGCTCGTGCGGGCAATCGCTGCCGTCGCAGGTACGCCACCGAAAAATGGCAAAATTAAGTTGCCAATTCCTTGTGCCACTAGTTCCTGATTACTGTCTAATGGTTTCCCTGTCATGCGACCAGCCGAAGCGCCACAAAGCAAACTTTCAATCATACCTAACATAGCAATGCTAATCGAAGGCACCAAAATATCCTGAAACGCACTTAATTGAAGCGAACCAAGTTCCAAACGTGTATCACTAAAAATACTTGTCGGAATTTTCCCTACAGTGGCCACTGGCAGTTGAAAAACCACTGTTGCTAACGTAGCTAAAATAATCATCACCAATGAAGCTGGTATCATCGCATTCCACTTTTTCGGAAAGAACACTAATCCAAGCACCACTAAAATCGACATAACCGTCGTTGGTATACTTAAATCAAAACCCAATGAACGATAACTGCTGATTTTCTCAATTAAATTGTGGCCTTCTGAACGAACCCCAAAGAAATTATCAAGCTGCCCCAACGCAATAATAATAGCAATTCCTGAAGTAAACCCGGTAATGACCGGTGACGGAATAAAAGAAGTCAAGCTCCCTAAACGCAAAATCCCTGCCAAAAGCAAGAAAATTCCCGCCAAAAAGGTGGCCAACAAAATCCCTTGCATGCCATGCACTGCCGCAATTGACATTAAAATAGCTGCCATCGCACCTGTTGGTCCTGAAATTTGATAAAACCCACCCGAAAGGCTCCCAATCACAATTCCAGCGATAATCGCCGTGATCATGCCAGCTGCTGCAGTCGCGCCGCTAGAGACCCCAAACGCTAACGCTAACGGCAACGCGACGGCTGCGACAGTCAAACCTGCCAAGAAATCTTTTTTCAATTTTTTTTGATCATACCCTTTAAATTCATCCCTTATCATTTGTGTGTACTTTTTAAACATTCGCATCCTCTTTTCATGAAATTTCCATTCTAAAGATATCATATTTTCGGAAAGATAATAAGGTGTTTTGTGAAGGAAATCGCTAAAAAATTTTTTTCACCTCATTTAGACAAAATTGTCTAATATTTTAAGAATTTAGCCACCGCTGTTTCCTAGAGTATGATATGCTTAACTAGTAAACAGGCTTCACAAACTTACATTAATTGGGGGAAACTATTATGTGTACAGGCATCAAGATTATTTCCAAAACAAATGATATTTTTTATGGACGTACGATGGATTTTACGTTTGATTTTTTTGGCAACGAAGATCCAATTGCACCAAAAATCCCTACTCTAATTGCTCAATTTCCAAAAGGTACAGTTCTAAACAGCCAACTAAATCCTTGGACGGCAAAATATGCCTTTATGGGACTAGCAATGTCAGGCACAGATCAACCAGCGAACGATGGTAAAACCGTCAGCCTTGCTATCACAGATGGTATCAACGAAGCCGGCTTATCTGGTGATATTCAATATTTAATGGAATCTTCAACAGCACCTGCTGAAAGTTTAGCAGATCGTGGTTTAACACCTCATATTGCAGAAGAAGTACTTGCTTATATTTTGAGTAATTTTGAAAGCGTTGACGAAGTAAAAGTAGCTTTTGAAAAAATCGGCCTGTTAGATCAAAAATTCCAACTTGATTCATTGGGGGAAGTTCATTTCACCTTACACTGGACCATTAATGATAAAAATAATAATAGTATCGTTTTGCAACCAACAGATAACGGAGCGTTCGTCATTTATGATTCGATTGGCGTAGTCACAAACAGCCCAGAATACAATTATCATTTAACCAATGCACGAAACTATATCGGAATGCGCAACTACGCTATTAAAGAACCTTACACTTTAAAATCAGGCGCAACACTTGACCCAATTGAAGGTGGGACTTCTTACGGACTATTAGGAATCCCAGGAGACTTCACTTCGCCGTCACGCTTCATTCGTGCGTTATACTATTCTGACAATCTCCAAGAATTTGATAGCTCTGAAGGGATTATGCAACTCTATCGCGCCTTCCAAACAGTGATGATTCCTCGGGGGATTGGCCATTTAGGTCAAAGTAATTCTCTGTCTGATTTCACACATTATTGGTCAGGATATGATGTGACTAATCTAACCATGTATGTCCAACCAGAAAGTACTACCTCATTTACAAAATACACTTTGGATCCAGCTTTAACAGAAGTTACTACTTTTGCTGTTTCTAACGAACTACTACTAACAGATTTAAATCAATAAAAACACAAACAACGTCTCTGACTAGGTACTTGGTCAAGGACGTTGTTTCGTTCATTTTTCAGATAATGCGTTATACAACGGCGCTAATTCTTGAAGCGCCTGACAACTTTTTTCTTCAATCGTTTCAAGCTTTTCCGTCGCAAACCACAACTTACCGATCTGAAATGAGCGATTGCCTATCCGCTCTTCTAGAATTTTCCGTTGTTTTTCATCTGCTAAATAATCTTTTAAAGGCAAATGGTCCACTAGTTCATGCTCCTCCTGCGGCCAAATATAATAGCCTTCACAGTCGATGGTTTGGCTCCAAGCTTCTAAACGATTAAGCAATTGATTGTAAGCGACGACTGAGCCTGCCCGCTCCTCACTTTTGTAATGTTGAAACATCAAATACACTTGAAATTGCTTTTTGTTTAATAACAATGCCAGACAAGCATTTTCCGCTTGACGTTGCTCACTGCGATACGCAGCCCAGAAATGACTGCGTAAATTCCAGCCGTTGGTCCAGCTTTCGATTTTCGGCTTAGTGATGCCGAGTTCAGCTGGTAGACCTTGAGCGATTGCGAGGTTTAAGGCTTTCCACTTTTCCCAATGTTGCTTGTAGGTTTGCTTTAAGTCATCGATTTCTGCTGATGTTTGTTGCTCTTTGAGTTGTTTAAATGTGAAGATTTCTCGGTTGAATAGATTGAAGTCTTGATGGGTTAGGTTCATTTTATTCCCTCTTTTTAGTATCTTCTAGTTACTCTTAATAATTTTATTTTTCAATAGCCATTGTAAAAATAACACAAGGACTACAATTGGCCAAAGCGTGATTGGGAAAAAGAGCCCCACAAAAATGCCTGGTACAAGAATCGTCCCTAAAATCTGGGTTGTTAAACTCGTAGCAAAAATTGCGACAACAAAAAGCGAGTCAATTGTTGGGAAAAATTGTGCGACCGCAAACCCGATTAAAATAGCTGAAAAAACGACGGGAAAAATATCGCCACCTATCCAACCTGTCTGTAAACAAACTTGTAAAAATACTAGTTTCATTATCGCAGCGATCACCAAGATATACCAGGCTTGTTGACTACCAAAACTAGGAACTAAATGCATAAAAGATTGTCCTGAAAATAGTAATCTTGGCATTAAAATAACAAAAAGAAAAATACAGGCTGCACCAAAGCTTACCAGTATGCTTTGCTTTTCTTCAAAAGGTTGGCATAGTTTAGCCAGAGCAGCTTTCAACCATTGATAGGCGTTACCAATCACAAAAGCAGTTAATAAAGCGGGTAAAATCAGCCATAACGAAGCCATTTCAATTTTTCCAGTTCCTAACTTCGTAATAAACGATGGGTGTCCCACCAATTTCATTAAAAAGGTAAACACCACCAACCCGTTCACAATAAATAACCCGTTCATCACTTGTTTCAGTTTCTTTTTATCTACAGGAGCGAGCATCGTATCGTAGCGCTGAACAAACTGTTGCGGATGCAGCAAGCGCTGAATTTTTGTCCTAAATGCTTGCTGTTCTTGCTCGTCATAATGAAAATAAAGGTACCGTAACTTATCAGATTGCCAGACTGACAACGAAATAATCGCTCCCAACAATGCGGCTTCAGGACCGACACCAGCCCCGAAAATTAAAATTACCAAGGCGGCCAATAAATTTCTAAACACACCTGAATAATCGACCGATTGTTTCGCCTTCAATTCTGTCAGAGCCTCATGCGCCGTTTGTGGTATTTGCCCGAAGCGTTTCTTCAGATAACTCAATACCAACGCTCCTAGCACACACAAGACAAAATAATAGAGAATTGGCCATTTCATTTGCGCTGGCAACACCTCCCAGAGCAGAGTCGTTAGCTCTCCTTCAATGATTAAAAATGCTCCTGAAATTCCCGCGATGATACTACTTAAAAATAACCCACTGACGATAATTGTCCACATTTTTCTGTTACGCATACTTCCTCCAAATGATAGTTGTTTCTTTTATAGTAGCAGATAGTTAGTGGTTTGTGTTTGAAGATTTTGGGAAGGATTTATTTTTTTGAAAAAATTGAGGTTATGAAAAGATTCCATTTTTTATTGATCAAATTATCCTTCTTGTATAATCGTTTCTTTTAGCTATATATATTCCATTAAATTAAAAACCGCCACTTATATTGCTTCTTAAGTTCCCACAAACAACGCCACTTCCAGCGCCAACAAGTCCACTTCCTTATCAAAATCCAACAGCACTAGCTGTTCAATTTTCTCCAATCGCTGTAATAAAGTATTACGATGAATAAAGAGTTTTTTGGCTGTTTGAGACAAGTTTCGTTTTGATTGAAAATAGACATTCAGTGTATGGACAAAGTCGGTATGTTGCTGTTGATCACTTTTCTGCAATGGTTGAAGATATTTTTTTCTGAGGGTTGCTTGTCCTTCTTCTAAAAAATAACGTTGCAATGTCTGTCTAAAATGAAAATTCGCGTAGGAAGCAATCCTCATTTCAGGTTTTTCTGCAACGAATTGGCGTTGAAAGGCTAAAACGTCAATCGCTTGTTGATACGATTCATGAATCTGGGTCAGACCTTGAATCTTAGGTCCTATTGTTAGGAAAAGTTCCACATCTTCTTGTACTTTCATTAACTGATTTATGCTACTTTTTGCTAGGCGTTGCATCATTTTCAGATAATCGCCTTCTTTTTCAGGTGGATCTTCAACTAATAAGACAAAGGAACTGTCAATTTCAATACAAACAATTTTTTGTTTGTCCCCTAAGATAACTTGGTTTAACTGGTTACCTAAAATAGACATTCTTTCTTGCCTTTGGCGTTCATTTAAGGTTAATGAAATTAGCAAAATCGCATAGGGCTTATCTATTGCCAAGCGATAATACTGTTGAAATTGTTGGAAAACAGCTTGATCCCTCTTTTCATGCGCAATCAGCTTAAAAAATAATTCGTTTCGTTGTTGGTATTCTTCAAATTTCCGTGAGTATTCCAATTGCAATTGTAAAAGTAAGTAATGAGCTGTGATTTTAAAATGAGCCACATCGACTGGCCGTAATGGGGCCAAGGTGTTCCAGACGAGTAAATAATATAAAATAACATTTTTCTTTTTAATTGGATAAATTTCAATTGGCACCACTTGGTTCTGGAGTTTCAACTGTAAATGAATCGGTTCTTGATAAAAGCGTAATAATGGATGACTTTGTTCCAGCAATTGTTTTTGGAACTCTGAGGTTTCTTGTCTATCTTCTAAAATGCTAGAAATACGAATTGGATTTTTAGGCAAGTCAAAAAAATTAACTCCTTCAAAGTGGTCATTCAATAACAAGACAGGATTTTGAATGGTTTCTGCTAGATCCTGCAGCAAATGAAAACTGCTACTTCCCGTTTCTAAGATTTGGTAAATTTTATTATGCAATGCGGTTTCTTGCGCATTCATGTCAAATTGTTCTAACGTGACACGACTTTTCAACACGTCAGCAATTTGCGAAAAGGTGTAATTGTAAGGAATTGCTAAAATAGGAACGTTCATTTCATCTGCTAATTTGATTAGGTCTGGTGGAACTTCTTCAAAATAACGTTGGGTTTTAAATCCTAAGGCAGCACAATGGTGTTTAGCTAGTTCTTTCAAAAAATTTTTCTGTAATTTCCGATCATCTTTAAATATGTACCCTGTCGTTAACAGCAGCTCACCTGCTGTTAGCCAATCTAAAATATCAGGATTTTCTAAAATATTGACTTTTAAAATCGGTTGGTCCTGATTTTTATGTCCTGCCACTAAGGTAATGCCAGGTAATTCTTCTAACGTTAATAAATCACTCACTTTTAACATCATTTATCCTCCCAATGTACAAATTGTCCATTCAAACTTGTAAATCAATGTCATTTTTAGCAATTGTTTAGCGTGCTGGATTCTTTTATTATGAAGTCGTGAAAGCGCTATTAAAAAGGAGGTCGTTGGAATGACAAAAATTTTAGCTTATGACCAAACGATTTTATCGAAACTCCCTCATCAAACATTGACTAGTTTGCAATGTTTTACGCACGCTATTAATTATGGTCATGTAGACACCCAAGAAATTCTCTTGACCATTTCAACGCATCCCGAACATATAGCACCTAACACGATTATACTCGATGAAAAAAAACTTAGCCATTTCGCTGATTTACCTGTCCAAATTGAGCCCCTGTTTATCCGGTTAGGCCGACGACAATTAACCCTAGCCGATGCCCAAATTTGGCAACCAACGCCACTTTATTTAACACCCAGTAAAACAAAGATAGCTAATTTTTTTAACGTATATTCAGCAAACTCGTTTCAATCCTTGGCAAGCGCTTTTTCCTGCTTCGCCGTCAACCTTTCTTTTTGATTCTTATAGTCGGACCCAGATTCAAAAAGAAATGATTCATTTTCAACAGGCTTGGGAGCAAAAATCTTTTAAAATAGCTCTTGATTGTTTAACGAAGATTTTGGGATTGGGGATTGGTTTAACCCCCACTGGCGATGATTTTATCACAGGATTACTTGCTAGTTTTTCTGCATTAAAGCAACTTCCCTCGAATTTCCAACAGCTGGCTGTGCTAGCCAAGGAACGAACGAATGCGGTCAGTTATGCGGAAATCCATGAAGCAGTGAACGAGCGGTTTTCTCAACTAGTTCAGCGTGTTTTTTTATCAATTGAAAGTGGAAATACAAACGAAATGGCTCAAGCGATTTCAGCTTTAGAGGAGGTGGGCTCAACTTCAGGAAGCGACATACTTTGCGGCATTATTTTTGGTTTAAAACTATTTTGTGAGGAGAATAATCATGACAATTCAAACAGTAATTAAAGAGAACGCCTATTTTGATTCAGTTACTTTAATGACCATTTCAACACGAGCCAATGAACTGGCTGGAGTTAAAACCGCAATGATTGGGATGGGAACCGACATGAATCTTGAAGTGATTCGGAATGTTGGTTTATATACACCCGCCTTGGATCATGTTACAACAGGTGATTTATTAATTGTTTTAGATCTTGATGACCAAGCGAACTCAGAAGAAATTTTACAGCAAGTCGACGAGTTATTTACGAAGAAAAAGAAAACCGCTTCTTCTGAAGTAACCTATAAGACGTTAGATTCAGCCCTTCATGAAGAGCCTGATGCCAACTTAGTTGTAATTTCTGTCAATGGAAAATTTGCTGCACGAGAAGCGCATAAAGCTTTAGATCAGCAAAAACACGTCATGCTCTTTAGTGATAACGTGACGGTTGACGAGGAATTAGCGTTAAAACAAAAAGCACACGAAAAAGAACTGTTTGTGATGGGCCCTGATTGTGGAACAGCGATTATTAATGGCGTCGGGTTATGTTTTGCTAACGAGGTACGTTCAGGAGATATTGGAATTGTCGGCGCTTCTGGTACAGGTAGCCAAGAAGTTAGTGTTCAAATCCATAAATATGGTTATGGGATTTCACAATTAATCGGTACTGGTGGCCGTGATTTGTCTGCTGAAATTGGTGGGCTGATGATGCTTGACGGGCTGGATGCTTTAATGGTAGACGAACAAACTAAGGCAATTTTGCTTATTTCTAAACCGCCTGCTCCAGAAGTAACAGAGAAAATTTTAAAAAAATTAGCTGTTTCAACTAAACCAGTTGTTATTTATTTTATCGGCAGTGAACAAACGGAACGAAAAATAGACAACGTCACTTTTGCTACTTCTTCTCTGGATGCAGTTCAAAAGGTGATTCAATTTAGTCAAACACAGGAAGCGGAAACCAGCCTCTATCAAAATCCGACAGGCGCAACGTTAACAGCCATCCAACAGCAACAAGCCCCTTCTCAAAAATTTGTTCGTGGGTTGTTCTGTGGTGGCACTCTTTGTGATGAACTTTTATATGCTTTAACAGAAGTCTCTGATGATGTTTATAGTAATATTCATAAAATTCCTGAACGACAATTAGCAAATCCTGACCACAGCCAAGCACATACATTGATTGATTTCGGTGATGATCGTTTCACAGAAGGCCGCCCACATCCAATGATCGATCCGACTTCTCGGATTACTCGCATTCTTCAAGAAGCCAAAGATCCTGAAGTGGCAGTTTTAGCGTTAGATTTTGAATTAGGTTATGGTTCTCACGAAAATCCCGTTGGTGTGTTAGCAGAGGCGTTAAAGGAAGCCAAAGCAATAGCGAAAGCAGATGGTCGTGAGTTAGCCATTATTGGCTATGTTTTAGGGACCGAAGAAGATCCACAAGATATTCATGAACAGCGGAAAATTTTAGAAGATTTAGAGGTTCTCGTTGTCGACAGCAGTCATCAACTTTGCGAAGCCACCAAAACTTTTGTAAAAGGAGCGAACGAACATGAGCAGAAATGATCTTTTTAAACAGCCTTTAGATACGATCAATGTAGGCATTGACTTTATTCATGAAGATATGAAAAAACAAGGGATTCCTTCACATCAAGTAAATTGGGCACCGCCAGCCAATGGTGACCCAGAGCTATTAAAATTATTGGATCAATTAAAAAATCCAACACTTTATGAAAAAATCCAACAAGCCAACGAAGAAGCGGTTACCCGCATTATTCAATCAAAACCTATTTTAGTGGGATTTGATAAAGCAATTAATGTCATGCCCGATATGACTGAAACGACCATTTTACATGCTGGGCCACCCATTACTTATGAAAATATGTGCGGACCGATGAAAGGTGCCGTTCAAGGAGCGCTTGTTTTTGAAGGATTAGCAAAAGATCTAGCTGATGCCGATCGGGTTGCTCGTTCTGGCGCGATTACGTTTTCTCCTTGTCATGAACATGATGCCGTTGGTTCTATGGCTGGCGTGACTTCTCCGAATATGTACGTTCATATTATCAAAAATGAAACGTACGGCAACACGGCTTTTACTAATTTAAGTGAACAATTGGCGAAAGTTTTACGATTTGGTGCAAATGATCAATCCGTCGTGGATCGCCTGATTTGGATGCGCGATGTTTTAGGTCCATTACTTCATGATGCCATGACTTTTTGTCCAGAAGGCATTGATTTACGCTTAATGCTTTCGCAAGCCTTGCATATGGGCGATGAGTGCCATAATCGCAATGTAGCCGGAAGTACGTTGTTAGTCCAAGCATTAACACCTTACATGGTTCAAACTGATTTTTCTCGTGAACAATTAAAAGAAGTATTTGAATTTCTTGGCAGTTCTGACTATTTTTCTGGTCCAACTTGGATGGGTGCCGCTAAATGTGCGTTAGATGCTGGTCATAATGTGGAGAATAGTACAATTGTCACCACCATGTGTCGCAATGGGGTCGAATTTGGAATTCGTGTCAGTGGAATTGGCGGAAATCACTGGTTTACGGGGCCTGCCCAACGGGTGATTGGTCCGATGTTTGCTGGTTACACACAAGAAGATGCTGGTTTGGATATGGGCGATAGTGCTATTACAGAAACGTATGGTGTTGGCGGATTTGCTATGGCAGCTGCACCAGCAATTGTCCCATTAGTTGGCGGAACAGTGGCAGAAGCATTGAATTATTCAAAAGAAATGCTGGAAATTACTACGAAAGAAAATCCCAATGTCACGATTCCTGTTTTAGATTTTATGGGGATTCCTTCAGGCATCGATGTCTTAAAAGTCTTAGAAACAGGGATGCTGCCTGTCATTAATACTGCTATTGCTCATAAAGAACCGGGGATTGGTATGATTGGCGCTGGATTGACTAATCCGCCAGCAAATGTCTTTAACGAGGCACTAAAAGCTTTAGTAGCTAAAATAAACTAATTTCAAAAACTTAGTAAAATGTCATTTTTTTTGGAGCGATCATATGAAAAATAAATCGATCAATTACGAAGCCGTTTTAGCTCTTGTTGTAAAAAATTTTTTTGGGAATGTTCCTGTATTGGATCATGAATGGCTTTCGACATGTGTCTAACTTTTTTCCTTACAATGACGTAGTTACCAAAGTGAATCAGCAGGGATTTTACAAATTTATCTATTTTGTTATGAACTTCACGGAAGGGGAATTTTACGGTGGACTTTTTACAACGCTTTTCTTACTAATCGGCGGTCTGATTGCTTGGCAACTTTATCGGAAAAATTCAAAATGGCAGGGATTTGCAATTGCTGGTGGTTCTGGTGCTTGGCCTTGGGTACTTGCTTCTCAGCTACTTTCCCTCTTTTTAACTATTTATGTTTTTGATTTTACACGCTTTTTTACAAAAGAAGTGTTGTGGTTACCAACGTTTATTGTGGTTGTCGGCACGCCGCCAGCTTTAACGCTCGTTTATGGTCCTGGCTGGAAAAAATTAGGAACGATTTCTCTGTTGAGTGCGCTTTTCACCTTTCCGTTTGCCAATTGGCTGAATGCGCAATTGATGCCCCTTTTAAATGTACCTGGGACAGTTTCCAACGTTACCACAATGGCTTTTGTTGGCTGGATTGTTTCAGCCATCTGTCATCAACTTCCTTGGATGGTTCCTTCTGTTGCACCAATCGCTCAGAAGCGGCAAAAACAACCTAAAATTGAAAATACGCAAACCTTTCAATGGTCAATACGACGCACTTTTGCTGACTTCTCCGAAGCTTGGTTTTATGGAAATGAGTTAGTTGGAGGTTTGGTAATTCTAGGCGTTTTAACAGATTGGTTTGTCAATATTAATCATATTACAAATGGTTCTGGCTTGGTTCCTGACATTTTAATGGGACAAATGATTGCTTCGGCTGTTGGTGTTTTTCTTTATCAAAAACATTTCGCTGAAGAAGGTTGGTATCCAACGTTTATGCCACTGGTCAGTATTGTTCCTGGTGTGATTTTAATGATGGGTGGTGGCTTTTGGCTTTCCCTGACCATCGCCGTTTTAGCAGGAATCAGTGCGGCCCCTGTCGGTAGCTATATTGCTAAACGATTACCTCCGTTTGTTCCTGGTGCTGTCGGCTTTGTATCAGGAATGGCTGTTGTAACCATTTTATTGTCAGCCGTTTTGCATACATTTGATATTTTTGTATAGTGAATAAAAAGAAGCGAATGACGATTCGCTTCTTTTTTTAATTGACCAATCCCCTTTTTATCCGTATTCTTAAGCAAAAGGAGGTTTTGCCATGTACTCCATGTTAAAACGTGTGATAACGGAAAAAGATTTGCTTCGGCAAATTCGTTTGTTGGAACAGTTGTTAAATGTTCCTCAGCTGACAGCCAAGCGTTTAGCCACGCAAATCCAAACGACAGAGCGAACCGTTTTTTCGGATTTACAGTATATTCGCAGTCAATTACCCGCCGACTGGTCCATTGAAACCGATAGCAGTGGTATTCGGTTACGCAATCAGGGGAATGCGCAAACCAATGAGCTTTGGTCATTATTTTTACCTCAATCCATTAGTATTCAACTATTAAAAGAGCTACTATTTACGAAAGAGTTAGTGACAACTTCTTTTTTGAGCACTAGTGGTGTTTCTTATGAAACTTTGAAGCGACATATCAAAAAAATGAATCTGGCCTTACGTGATTTTCATTTAACGATTCAGCTAACCACGACGACCATTCAGCTAATCGGGGCAGAAAGCAATATTCGGATTTTTTATCACCGTTTGTTGGTGCCTTTTACTCATAATAATTATTTTTTTGACGATTATTCTATTCATGAGGAGCATTATTTTCAATTTTTGAAACAAGTTTACAATAGTGAGTTGACGGTGGAAACGGAAGAAATTTTTGGCGCTTGTTGGCTTTTTTATTAACACGATTCGCAACAAAGCCAATTGCCGAGTGAGTCAATTTTCTTTTGACTCAAAAGATGTCTTGTTTCAACTTTATCAACCGTCCTTGGCAAAACTTTATGCTTCTGAAGGCATCTATTTGCAAGGAGAAGAAAGTTTTTTCGCCTTCTTTTGTTTCTTAGAAAGTTGGAATTACGATAATGTCTATGGCGAAACGTTGGCTTCTGCGCTCCACACTCATTACAGTCAGCTGCGAAAGTCGTTACAACAGTTTGTCACTAATTTGTCCACTGAAGAAGCCCGGCCTGATTTAATCCAAACAAATTTATTGGATAATCTGTTATTGTTATTCATTAAATATACCGAGTCCCCAACACTTTCTGAGCAATTTCAATTGGAATATCAAGAATTAATGACCGAACAAGCCGCAGAGGACCTTGCGTTATCAAAGAGCAACCAAGAACTTTTGGAGATTTTATCTCGCTACACCACGATTGAAGAACCGACTTATTTTCTTAGTTTGGCTTCTTTGTTAGAAAAACAAGCCAGTTATTCCATTCAGGCGCAAACGATGACTGCCTATTTCCTCTTTCAAGGGGAACCTGCTTGGAAAGCTTTTTTACAACAAGAATTAGCTGCTTATTTAGGTACTCGTGTGAAATTACAAGCTATTGAATATGTGGAACTAAGCCAGTTGACGTTAAATGAAGCCGACATAATTATTTCCAATTTCCCCTTGGATCATCTTGATCTTCCTGTCTTTTATCTCTCTTTAATTCCAACAAAAAATGAACTCCGCCGACTAGCAGAGCTCACTCTTCATTCTTATTTTTAAAGAAACTAGCGAGGACATTCGCTAGTTTTTTGGCTTTCTTTCGTCATGAATCGTTTGGTTATATATTTTTCCCCTTCAACAAGGAAAAACAGACTCACAACATGGACGAAAATCATTGCTAATTGAAGGCCATTTAAAGAAGTTGTGCCAATTAATTGCTGCGCTACTGGCCAGTAAACTACTAGCGCTTGTAGCAAAAAGAGGATTCCTAATGAAGCAAACAACACTTTATTTTGGAAAAATCCTGTGCTTAACGACGGATCAACCAACTTACGACAGTTGATCATATACGCTGCTTGCGCTAAGACGATACTTTGTAAGAGGAACGTTTGCTGTAAGGCTTGGCCCTCAAATTGTAATGCCATAAGGTAACCTGGTACCATAATGAGTACCGACACATAGACGATTCTAAAAATACTGTACTTTGTTAAAATGCCTTCGTTGACATCTCTTGGTGGTCGTTTCATGGTATCAGCACTCGCTTTTTCAAAACCTAATGCATAAGACAAAGTAATCGTAGTTACCATGTTTACCCATAATATCTGGACAGGTGTCAACGGTAGAGGATGATTCATTAAAAGCGCCCAGACAACAATTAAACCTTGTGCCAAAGAAGTTGGCAAGAAGAAAGTAATCGTCTTTTTCAAGTTATCAAAAATGCGGCGTCCTTCTTTCACGGCCTTAGCAATCGTATGGAAATTATCATCTGCCAAAACCATATCTGCGGCTTGTTTGGTTACTTCACTTCCTTTAATTCCCATGGCAATTCCGACATCGGCTTTCTTTAGTGCTGGCGCATCGTTTACACCATCGCCGGTCATTCCGACAATTTCGCCATTGTTTTGTAACGCCGTGACAATTCGTAATTTATGTTCTGGCGTCGTTCGTGCAAATACATCGACTTTTTGAACGTGCTGAGCTAATTCTTCATCTGACATAACATCAATTTCTAATCCTTCAAGGACTTTTTTCGTATGCTTTAAACCAACCTGCTCGCCAATGGCTTGCGCTGTATCTTTATGGTCTCCGGTAATCATTTTGACGGAAATACCTGCTTCTTGAGATTCTTTGACGGCTTGAATGGCACTTTTTTTTGGCGGATCGATGATGCCTGCCAGTCCAGCAAACGTCAATCCTGACAATGTTTCATGTGTCAGTTCCTGTTGTGACGTAACTGTCTTATAAGCGAAACCTAATACCCGTTGTCCTTTTTGCGCTAATTGCGCAGCTTGTGCTTGCCAAGCATCTTTTTGATTATCAGATAACGTAGAAAGTTGTAACAATACTTCTGGCGCACCTTTGACATAAATAATTGAACCTTCTGCTTGCGGATGGCGAGTGGCCATGTATTTATAACTTGAACTAAACGGAATTTTCTTTTCTACAGGGCGTAAAGACAGTTGATCCTGATCAACATATTGTAGTAAAGCTAACTCGGTAGGATTCCCCTGCAAGTCGGCGATTTTTTGTTGGTCTTGTAATTTCAATTCTTGACAGTTGGCCATAATCTCTTTGACAATGGTCATTTCTTCAGTCACTACATCCATTACCGTCATTTCATTTTTAGTTAGCGTTCCTGTCTTGTCTGAACAGATAACTGTCATTGAGCCTAATGTTTCAACGGAAGGCATGCCTTTAATAATCGCATTTTCTCTAGCCATCTCATGAACACCCATCGATAAAATCATCGTTAACACAGCAGGTAAGCCTTCTGGAATCATTGCTACAATTAATGCAATCATCGCAGAAAATAAGAGGCTCCATTCCATGCCATGACGAAAAGTGGTAAAGAAAATCAGGAACAAGATCAAGACCATAATCCCTTGGAAAATTTGCTTGTTTAATTGGTGCATTTTCCGTACGAGCGGCGTTGTTTTTTGATCTACTGACTGCAACGCGTGATTAATTTTTCCAACTTCAGTGGAATCTCCTGTTTCTACTACAACACCTAAGGCCGAACCTGCTTGGACAAGTGTTCCTGAAAAAGCCAAATTCTTTTGATCGCCTGTTGGCAATTCCTCATTCAAGGAACCGGTAATTTTCCCCACGGCTTCTGATTCGCCTGTCAAAATTGATTCTTCAATCATCAGATTATGAACATCAAATAAGCGCAAATCTGCTGGGACTACATCGCCAGCTTGTAACGTGACTACATCTCCTAGAACCAATGTTTCAGAAGAAACGGTTGTTTTTTGTCCATCAATTAGAACGACTGCCTCTTGGCCCATCATCTGTTTCAGGCCGTCTAATGATTCTTCTGCTTTACGCTCTTGCCAATAACCGACAAAGCCATTGACAAGTACCACTAGAAAAATGATACTTCCTTCGACCACTTCGCCTGTGGCAAATTTTAGAATTGCGGCAGCGAGTAAGACCACCATTAGTAAATCTGTAAAATGTTTGGCTAGCTTTTGCCATGTTTTCAGTTGTTGTTTTTCTTCAATTTTATTTGGACCATTCGTTTGTAAACGTTGCTGACGTTCTTCACTAGAAAGACCCGTTTGCTTCGTCTTAGTCTGCTCGATTACTTTTGTTGAGGAAAGTTGATACCATTTCATTTCGTGTACCTCCTATTTACTTGATACCTTTATTATAGAGAGGATTTTCTTCACAAAATGGTCGATAATTTCAGTGGCCCCTGAAAAAAATGGGGCCGAGATTATTAAAGAAAGGAACAACCCGCATTTTAGCGGGTTGTTCCTTTCTTTTAAATATTTTCTTGTTCGACCACCAATTGACTTTTGCCAATTAACGCTTTGACATCAATAATTTCACCATTTTTACGTCGGTCTGCTAACTCAACTGAGGTGGTAAACAACAAGTCACTAGAAGAGTTCAACGCTGTTTCAATGGAATCTTGGACTACGCCGACGATAAAGCCAACGCCGACGACTTGCATGGCAATGTCATTGGAAATGCCAAACAAACTACATGCAAGCGGAATTAACAACAAGGAACCACCAGCAATTCCTGAAGCCCCACAAGCAGAAACAGCGGCGATGATACTCAACAATAATGCTAAATAGATTGGCACGGACATGCCTAATGTGTGGACTGCCGCCAATGTCATAATGGTAATCGTAATGGCTGCGCCGCCCATATTAATCGTTGCGCCCAGCGGAATAGAGACCGCATAAGATTCTTCATTTAAATCCATTGCTTTCGCCAATTCCATATTAATGGGAATATTGGCCGCAGAACTGCGTGTAAAGAATGCGGGAATCGCACTTTCCTTTAATACAAAAAAGACTAACGGATACGGATTTTGCCGAATATTCCAAAAAACAATCGCTGGATAAACGACTAAAGCAACCACGGCCATCGTACCAATTAACAATAATAGTAACTGACCATACTTGGCTAACCCTGCAATGCCTGTTGTTGCCACCGAATGAAACACCAAACCTAGAATTCCAATTGGCGCAATGCCGATAATCATTTGAACGACCGTGGTAATCCCTGTTGAAAGATTGGCAATCACATCCTTGGTAGCGACCGAACTTTGACGTAACCCAATACCGATTAATGAGGACCAAAATAAAACAGATAAATAATTGCCTTCAATCATCGCTTGAATCGGATTTTGGACAACGCTTGTTAACACATTACTTAAAACATCACTAAGTTGCGTTGGGGCTGCTTGCGCTTCCTGCGCCGCCTCCAAGACAATCTTAACGGGAAACAGATAGCTTGCCGTCACGGCAACAACAGCTGCCAAAAATGTCGCTAACAGATACACAACTAAAATTGATCCAACATATGTTTTCGCCCCAGCCTTTTGTTGGGCTAGCGACGCAATAATTAAAACAAAAACTAAAATCGGCGCAATTGCTTTTAAGGCGCCCACAAACAATTCACCAAGAACGCTGATGAAGGTCCATTCTGGCACCAAGAAACCCAAGGTGGTTCCAATCACAATCCCTATCATGATTTTTTGAATTAACGATAATTTCCGAATCGCTTTGACCATTCACTTCACGCTCCTTTAAAATAAAATACAGTTTGGGACATACTACCATAATTATTAAGATAAAAAAAGAGTGTTTCTCAAAAAACTTTCATTTTTCGAGAAACACTTGGTCAACTCATCAATTTCGTCTATTTTTCTGAAGACTTTTCCGCTGAATGTTCTTTGTTTTTATGGTGATGGTGGTGATGACTTTGTTTAGAATACAAGTAGGATTTTGCTACGACCGAAATAAACATAGCCATAATCCCCAAGCCTACTGTAGCATAAACCATGGTGAAAATTTTTCCCAAGTCAGTAACTGGATGCACATCTCCATAACCAATCGTGGTTAACGTCATGAAACTTAAATATAACGAATCTAATGGCGACAATTTTTCCACTGTTGAATAAAAAATAGTCCCACTCAACAACGTGGTTGCCAGTAAAAAGAACAAGGCACGAGTGTCTTCTTTTTTTAAGATACCTAAAAAAGATGAAAATAATTTTTTGACAGAAATAAGTAAAGATAGCAAAAAAATGACCTCTTTCTATTGTTAATCTCTTCTTAACGTTAGCACTTTTTAGATGAAGTTCAACTTTTTAATTGGTGTGGTTAAAGAAAATTTATTTTTTGTTATTTATAATAAGCTAAAGCTCATCTTCAAAGTAATCATTATCAATTCTAAATAGCTTGTACGTCTTGGCTATTTCTACACCAACACCAAACTCTAACATGAGCTCTGTTAATTTAATACCATCTATTAAAACTATCCCTTGATTTTTGGCAAATTCGTGCGCATTAGCACTAAAACTAGAAGTTGTTATAAAAACTCCTCTATCTGCATTTACAGCAGCTAAAGCGCCATAAAATCCTTGTATAGCAGGGCGACCAATGGTATTAGTTTCGTGATATCGCTTTGCTTGAACATAAACAGTACTAGTTCCTAATGGATCCTGATTGATGATACCATCTATTCCACCATCATTTGATTTGGATGTAACAACTGCCGTTCCGTGTTTTCCACTATATCCCATTGTCTCCAATAAATGTATAACTAGCTTTTCAAAAAATACTGGCTCCACTTGTCGAACTTTATTTAATAGTTCAATCGCAATTTGATTATTTTGATTGTTGATCATATCCTCAATGTCTATTTTAGCACTTTCAATTGGTGCGCTTGCTTCGATAGTAGTCGTTCCAACACGATTATTCCGTTCGACTAATTCTTGCATATATTTTTGATATGCAGGTTGTTGTTCCAAAAGTTTTCTATTGATTTTTTCACCATAATTATTTAATAAATCCAAACCTAGTTCTGTTATTTGATACATACCTCGTTTAATCCGTTCAACAGCTCCAGCTTTATACAAATCGCTGATAGCAAAGCTGAAACGATTTGCTAAAATCCCATCTCCTTGAGGGTAGTTTGGATACATCATTGAGGCAATTTCATCCGGAATATCTAAGAACTGAATAATACGCTTTAAAATGATCTTTCTGTTCAGTACATCTCCATCTTTCAAAACTTCTAAAGTATATGGCATTAATGATTCAAATGTTGGAATACCTTCATTAGACGCTTTTAGTTTTTTCCAATCTTTATTCACTTTTCTCCCACCTCTAAAGTTGTTTATTTATAATACACTTCATCTAAAAACAACCCTTGTGCAGGAGCCGTTTCACCTGCGCCTTCTCGGACTTTTGTTGCGAACAATTCATCAATTATCGCTAATTCTTTGGTGCCTGCACCAATTTCTAAAAGTGTCCCAACGAGGATGCGGACCATTTTATGCAAGAACCCATTGCCCACAAAAGTGAACTGTAACATTTCGCCGTTTCTTTCAATCGTAATCTTTTCAATCGTTCGAGTAGTCGATTTTTTGGTTTTTTTCAATGCTGAAAAGCCAATAAAATCATGGGTCCCTATTAATTTTTGGCAAGCTTGTTCCATTTTTTCTTGATCCAACGCTTTGGGAAAGTGAAAACTATGATACCGTTCAAAGGCATTAGGAATTGGGCTATTCCAAACATAGTAGCTGTATTGTTTGCCTGTGGCGTTATACCGTGCATGAAAACGTTCAGGCATTTCTGTAACTTCTTTAACAACAATATCGCCAGGTAAATATCGATTTAAAAAGGATAACATTTCGGTTGTTGTTAGTGAACTAGTCGTTTTAAAATTCGCTACTTGACCACGTGCATGTGTGCCGGCATCCGTTCTGCCTGAGCCAATAATTTCAATCGGTTCACCTGTCATTTGTGTTAAAATACTTTCAATTTTCCCTTGAATCGTTTTCTCTGAATTACCTAGTCGTTGCCAACCTGAGTATCTTTTACCATCATATTCAATGGTTAATTTTATGTTGCGCATGGGCGAAGCTCCTTCGTATTCTTTTTCTCTCTTATCATAGCAGAAATAAGTGGATTTTTCTTCTTTTCCAAGAATAAAACACCTCTTTTCTATAGAAAAGAGGTGTTTTATTTAGTTTAATCCTGCAATTTTCAATTCTTCAACATTCGCTGCTTTAGCATTTTCAGTCACTACGGCTTTAAATGTCACTTGGTCGCCCTCTTTTAAGAATAGCGCCAGCGGACTGTTATTAGTCGTTACGCTAAAAATGGTTTTTTCATCTTCTAGTAAAAATGAAACTACCGTTTGCGCTTCCCCAGCTACTACTGAGACACGAGCTACTTTACCTTGCATCGTTTTCAAGTTGGCTTTGTCTGTATTTTCATTGTTGCTTCCTTTTGTTACTAACTCAATTCGATAAGCGTCTAATGCGCCTTGTGCCGTGTCTGCATCAATCACAATATCATTATCTACGGCGTTTATATAGACATATTTTTTGAAAATCCCTTTACTGTCCATTAACGAAACAATCCACGTTGGCACGCCATCAATGTTATAAAGGACTGGCATACTAGCTTTCCATTTCTTTTCTGGATAAATTTTTGAAGCGATAGAAATGGCGCCATCACTATCCATAATGCCGACTTTAGTATCACGATAATACGTAACTTGGCCTGTTCGGGCATTGATTAAGGAATAACCTAAAGCGGAATCTTGGTCTTTTTCACTACTTGTAAAGTCCGTAAAATAAAGCAACTGGTTCCCTTCCTTGTTCATCATCGGCGTAATTTGTCCTGATGCATAAATACCATTTTCAGTTGGAATTTTAACATCTTTTTTGGCACCAAACATTGTCTGGTTCCACCAGCCTTGACTGTAACGACCAAAGAATTCATTTAAGCTATTCGCCGCTGAGCTAGTAATCGGCGCATCAACGAAACTTGGGGCTTTTTGACTGTCATAAACGTTAACTTCTCCTGTTGTAGCATTTAATACCGCCGTTTTAAATTCATTATAGTGCATGCGACCAGAAACCCCATACTCTTTGTAAAGCGTTTGAATATAGTAAGGATTCCCTTGGTCGTCCAGCTCTAAATTGATTGTGCCCGTTGCTGCATAACCTGGATAAGCGGAATAAATTTTTCGTGCGGCATCTTTGCCAAAGTAAGCTGAAGGAGTATAAACAATTGGTTTTCTACAAATTCTGGCTGTGCGTTGATATCTGTCGCACTAATGATGAAATAGCCAGGTACTTCCCCCAGTTTTAGCCATTTAAAGAAGCCATTAAATTCGACTGTTGCTACATAAACATACTCGCCATTGACAACTTGTGCCGTTATACCATCCAAAGTAAACATATTGGAATTGGGAATGACGGAAAATTTCTGTAACATTTTTCGTTTCGCCGTTTGTGGTGCAATCGCAATGGGTGTTTCTTTCGCCGAAGTTAAAACTTCAGCTTTTTCTTCCGTTTTTAAAGGAATCGTTTGATAAATTTCATCAATAGAAGAGATTCTGGTAATACTACTGACAATAGTCAACAAAATCATTGCCAAAACGGCAACACCCAAAATTTTGCCAGACCAGTCTTTGTTAGCCGTTTTGTTGGTATTCTTCCCTACTTCTTTGCGGCCCTTTGGGATACCAGGAACTTCGACTTTACTAGCTAAGCGTGTACTTAATAACACCCCACTAGCAATCACTGCGCCAATCAGATTAATCCATAACACGGTTGAAAGATTTTTACTTGGCAAAGTCACAAATAAAAAGATACCTAACAAGAGCAATTCAATCGCCATTAATAGAATAGTCCCCTTACTCTTTTTCCCTTTATTCGCTACAATTTTGGCGCCATTCGCAACTAAGATCCCGATACCAAAAAATAACGTTAACCCAATAAAATTAAAAACATTCACTTGCCCTCCTCATAGATAAGTAAAAAAAGTGCTCCCACGCATTGTAGAAGCACTTCCTGTGATCCATTCTATTATAACGTTTTCTATTTTTACTGACAATATCGTTGAAGCAAAATCAGTCGGAAGGCTTAGAGTTCTGAAGAACGTTTATTTCTCTGGCTGAATATAAGGAACGATAGGTGCGGTCACGCCAATTGAAGCCCCACGAACAAAAGGTTCATTTTGTAAGGCTTTGAAATTTTTGGTTTGTCCGGTAAGCATGACTCCCCAAATAGGTAATTTTTCGACTTTTTTATTTTTATTTTGTTGGATAAACTTTTGGCCTTCTTGGTTGTCAGCAAACAAGGGGGATTTTTCTAAGGTTTCAAAAAAGTGTTGCTTGTCGTTTTCAGGATCAAATATTTCGTTGTGATCGTCCATGCTTAATTGAAAACCATAAGGCAGCGTACCAGAAGGACCTTCTGCTTCATTAACCATTTCGGAGTAAACATAGAGCCAAACTAAGTTGACATTGCTCGGTAACATTTTGCGGACTTCTTCATATGGATAAGGTTTATCAAAAGAAATCGCCACTTCCGCTACTTGGTTTTCCATTTTATCTAATTCACTTAATTCGTTTTTGATACCACCATAGTAATTGGTAATCGCTGGGTTATAAAAAGATGCTACTTTCTGCTTGGTTTGTCGGTTGTATTCATAAAAATTCTTAGAAGAATAATAGCTACCAGGATAGACTTCATTCCAGTCAATCGAATTTCTGAAAAAGCTATATCTGCTACGTAAATTACTCCACTCCACCGTGTAACCATCAATATTTTTTGAACGATTAGTTACAACTTCGCCCCCAAAAGGCGAACTATTAGCAATTACTTGGGAATCTAATTGAGTGTTTGGTGAAGCAATCATTTCTTGATCATTAATTACTTCTAGTAGGGTATGATAGTTTTTCGTCGAAAATTTATCCATTCCCACAAAAAAACCGACAAACAATACGGCAAAACTAACAACGGTTATGGCACCAATCACGATAAATTGTTTTCTTTTCGCTTTACGAATACTTTTTTTTAAATCCACTTCTATTCCTCCAGTTCTTTTTTTAATTTTTGACGTGTGCGATACAATTTTTTGCGAACATTTTCAACAGATAATTCTAAAATCAACGCAATCTCGGCATACGATAATTGATAATAATATTTCAAAAGTACTAGTTCTTGTTCCTCATCTTTTAAGGAATCGATCAATAATAATAACTCTTGCCCTTCCATTTTTTCTATTGATTGCACAGGATGGCTGTTTGCCACAAAAGTGCGTTCTCGTTTCTTTTTTCGATACATCGTAATGTAGTAATTAAATGTTACTCGGAAAAACCACGGGCGTAGATTTTCTGATGTAATTTCAGGTAATATTGAAAAAATCGTTGTATACGTTTGCGACACTGCATCTTGTGCATCCTCAAGACTTGCTCCTCGGCGAATCAAGACTTGGATGACTTCTTGCCCCAAAGAAAATAGTACTTCGTCAAAATTTGCCTCCTTTTTCATCTAATTTCTCCTTTCACTTATACAACGTTTCAACTAGGGAAAAAGTGGACAGTTCTTCGTTCATTATTTTTATGTATTTTTCTCTCAATAAAAAATGCTCCTGCTTAAGCAGAAGCATTTTTGTTTTTGCTTATTTATCATTTTCCAATGACTAATCTTCGTGTATAAACGGCTTGCCCAGAATGCATCACTGCATCATCAATCGCTGAAACTAAACGGACTTGTCTAGTCACCGGCGGGGTCCAATTTTTATCAATCACGTCTGACAATTGTTCTTCTTTGATTTGGTCTAAATAGCTTTTGGTAAGTGCCACACTAGCAGCCAAATAGTCACTAAGCAATTGCTTTTCTGCCACCACGACTTTCGCCGCTTCTTCTGGTGTGTGATGCCAGTCTTCTGTCTCATCTGGCAAATCCAAGGCAAATTTTTCTGTCCAGTGTTGGCTAAGCCATAACGGCTCACTATGATTAAGTGCGGAAATTTGTAGGTCTAATTCTCTGGCTGTGTGCCACATCAGCCAAGTAACAGACTTGATTAATGGAGCGGGCATCGTGTTTGCTTCGGCAACGGTCATTTGCGCAAGTGTTTCTTCAAAACGTTCATGCGCTCGGTCAAGGGTTTCACTAGAAAGTTGAGTGGCTTTCATAAAAATACCTCCTTTGTGTTGGTGCCTGTTCTTTCGTTTCTATTTTCTATTATACTGCAAAAGAATCCGTTGTAGTTCTTTTTTGGCTGCGGTATCTGCGGAAATGGTAAAGATCACTTTCTTTCTTCAAAAATAACACCCCCCTAAGTAAAAAAGAATTGACAATTCTCGTAGTTTCCCTTAGTATGTGGAAAAGTACCTTTAAGATAGTCCGAGAGGCTAACAAGGCAAAGTTCTGTAAAATTCTGTATTTTTGTATAGTGAATGATACGAGATGTCTTGCCCTTTTTTTGTGTGCAAGGCTTTTTTTGCGCGGTGCTTAATCAATTTATTTGGGAGGCAACAAAGTGGAAAAGAAAAAACGTGAAGTGAAAGGTATCTCATTTACCAAAAAAATGGTGATTTCATTGGTGGGAGGATTAATCGTTGGGCTCGGCTTTTTATTTTTAAGAGAGCACCTTATTCGCAGCAATCAAGGCGCTGTGTGGCAGACAATCAATCAGATTCTTTTCCAAGATATTTCAGATCCTGAAAAAGGACAATCTGCGATTGGGCTTTTCTATATTATTGGTCAACTATTTATCAACGGCCTACAATTAGTGATTGTTCCGATGGTCTTTACTTCAATTACTTTAGCCATTTGTCATATTACCGATACGCAAAAATTAGGACGAATTTCTTATAAAACAATTTTTGGCTTTTTATCGATGTCACTGATTGCTCTATTAACGGCAGGAATTGTGGGCTATAGCGTATATTTAACTGGCGCTTTTAATGTGTCGTTATCTGAAACGCTAGCTCCTGTCGAAGTAAGTACGAGCGGCAACCCATTAATGGTGATTGTCAATGCTGTCACGAAAAATATCGGTTCTGCATTTAGCGACAATGGTGCGATTTTAGCTGTTGTTGTGTTGGCAGTGATTACTGGTTTATGTATTAATGCATTAGGGGATAAAATTCGTGTTTTCAAAAAATTAATTGAAGAAGTCAATGCGATGGTCACGTTATTTTTAACCTTTGTAATTACTAAATTTGCTCCTATCGCCGTCTTTATGTTGTTAGTTCGGACGTTTGCTTCTTATGGGATTGATTATTTAAAACCAGCGTTAGTCTACGTCGTAACAACGACAGCGACGCTCTTAGCCTTTTTGATGATCGGTTACCCATTATTTATCTTATTTGCGACAAAATTAAATCCTGTTCCTTTTATTAAAAAGATTATGAAAGTTGTGGTCTTTGGATTTTCTACTTCTTCTTCGGCAGCCACTTTACCGTTAAATACAAAAACAACGGTTGAAGAGTTAGGTGTCGACAGCGATGTTGCCGCCTTTGTCTTGCCGTTAGGAATGACTATTAATATGAACGGCACAGCGATTATGCAAGTAATTGCGGCTATTTTTGTGGCGGGCGTAGCTGGTTATGAAGTGACACCAGCTAATATTGCCTTGATTGCCATTTTAGCTTTAATGTCATCTATTGGTACACCGGCGGCACCTGGCGCTGGCGGAATTATCCTTTTCACTATTTTAACTGGTTTAAACTATAACAATGAGATTGCGATTGCGACGTATTCATTGATTTTAGCCATTAATCGTCCAATCGAAATGCTCGTTACTAGCCTAAACGTGGTTGGTGATAGCGCCACTGCGATTTATGTCGCACATTCGGAAGATTTGTTGGATGAAGCCACTTATCTGACTGATGTCGCTGACTTGCAAAATGCGGAAGCGGAGTAATTAATGAAAAAGCAGACTTCTTGTATGGAAGTCTGCTTTTTTATTATGTTTTTAGTGAATCCGTAATTTTTTACTTCTTCGATTTACTTTTACGAAAAACTAAAAGACACCCACTGGCGATAGCTAGAAGACCAATAATCACAAGCGCGATCGATTTCTTTTCTCCTGTGCTCGGTAAAAATTGGCTAGCTTTTCTGAAACCACCTTGGCTTGATGGCTTAACTTGTTTCGTACCAGTTTGATCAACTCCTGTACTAGTATTTAAGTGTCCATTATTCCCCCCATTTTTTTGTTCCTTTTTATTTTCCCCACTATTTTTCAATGTTAATTGCTTCACTGCCAAGCGTAGCTCTGCTTCTGCTTGGTCTACTTCTGCTTGCGTTGCTGTTGTTTGATCTGCCACAGTTTGTGCTTGTTTCAATGCTTCGCTGTAGACTTTCCAGCTGCTTGCGGTGTAGTCTTTTTTCTTGGTGTTTCTCGTTTTCTTTGATGATTTTCAACAATCTGTGGTTTTATTCTACTTCTTTAGTTGGCACTTTTTATCCAATTGCTTCATCTGCCTGAGCGTAGTTTTGCTTCTG
>OIEK01000157.1_pt1 | contig 26265 bp, 28 predicted proteins | sample 1581821 | NCBI WGS metagenome assembly OIEK01 (sample SAMN03281017, study PRJEB24777) | human gut metagenome | isolation source: fecal sample PR221 from 1 month old male Chinese infant, caesarean... | reverse complement strand
TTGCTAGTCTATCCTGCCAAAGCGTTTTTGGCTATTTAATGTTCGCTTTTACGGAACAATGGAAGAATGAACCAATTATTTGAAAATTCTAATGAAAAAAGTTGTTAAACCATTGAAAGTTAGAGATTTTTGTACTATCCTAGAGAAACATAGAAGCTTGTATAAGGTCAAAATACGGTTGACCGTCTCTACCCAGCACCGTAAATGCTGGTCTATAAGTGAAGAAGAGCGGATAGCCCTTTTTTGCTTTGGCAAAATGGGCTTTTTTCTTTTGTTAGAACACGAATATAAATAGCACTTTGTTTTATTTCGTTCGTTTTTAACGAACCGTCCTTTCCTCAGGATGAGAACAAAGCATCTATCGAAAAATAAGTAAAGGAGTTCATATTGTGAAGGAATTAGTCGAACGTATTAAAAATGATGGCCGTGTATTAGGTGAAGGTGTTTTAAAAGTAGATAGTTTTATTACGCACCAAGTGGATCCAGAATTGATGGAGGCTATGGGTAATCGTTTTGCTGAGGTTTTCGCAGAAGCAGGCATTACCAAAGTAATTACAATTGAAGCATCAGGAATCGCTCCTGCCTTATACGCAGCGCAAAAATTAGGCGTGCCAATGATCTTCGCTCGTAAGGCAAAAAGTTTAACCATGGATGAAGAGCTCTTAACGGCTTCAGTTTATTCATTTACAAAACAAGTGACAAGTCAAATTTCCATTTCAAGAAAATTTTTATCTGATGCTGATAAAGTGTTGATTATTGATGACTTTTTAGCTAACGGACAAGCTGCCAAAGGGTTGGTAGAATTATGCCAACAGGCTGGTGCAAAGGTTGAAGGAATTGGTATCGTAATTGAAAAATCATTCCAAGATGGTCGTCAGTTATTAGAAGACATGGGCTTAAATGTAGTCTCTTTAGCACGTATTGCTTCATTAAGTGAAGGAACGGTGACGTTTTTAGAGGAGGATGCATAATCTTGGAAACAAAACAATTGAATACACCACAACAGACGGAAACACCAAATGGGAAAGCCGCCGTTTTAGGATTGCAGCATTTATTAGCGATGTATGCTGGAGCAGTTGCCGTACCTTTATTAATCGGAACCGGCTTGAATTTTGATTCGCAACAAATGACGTATTTGATTTCAATCGATATTTTTATGTGCGGCGTTGCGACACTTTTACAATTAACGGTGAATAAGTTTTTTGGGATTGGCTTGCCAGTCGTTTTAGGTTGTGCCATTCAAGCAGTTGCGCCTTTAATCATGATTGGTACGAACAAAGGGGTTGGTGCAATTTACGGTTCAATTATTGCTTCGGGCATTTTTGTCGTTCTTATTGCAGGATTTTTCTCAAAAATTAAACGTCTATTTCCGCCTTTAGTCACCGGCACAGTCATTACAGTTATTGGTTTGACCTTAATTCCTGTTGCTGTTGAAAAAATGGGTGGCGGCTTAGCAACGGACAAAAGTTTTGGTGATCCTAAAAACTTGCTCCTCGCATTTGTAACAATTGCCTTAATCATTGTTGTGCAAGTTTGGGGACGTGGCTTTATCAAGTCAATTGCCGTGTTAATCGGCCTAGTCGGTGGCACAATTTTAGCTGCGTTTCTGGGATTAGTGGATTTATCTCCTGTTGGTCAAGCTACGTGGTTTCATTTTCCACAGCCATTTTATTTTGGCAAACCAACGTTTGATCTTTCTTCTATTGTGTTGATGATTATTATTTCAATTGTTAGTATGGTTGAATCAACAGGTGTTTATTTTGCCTTAGGAGATATTACAGGGAAGAAAATTGGCGAAGATGATTTACGTCGTGGGTATCATGCAGAAGGTTTAGCCGTCATTTTAGGGGGGATTTTTAATACGTTTCCTTATACAGGTTTCTCTCAAAATGTCGGGTTAGTTCAATTATCTGGGATCAAAACACGTCGACCAATTTATTTTTCTGCTTTTTTCTTAATTATTTTAGGCTTATTACCAAAAATTTGGTGCGATGGCCCAAATTATCCCAGAGCCGGTTTTAGGCGGCGGAATGCTGGTTATGTTTGGAATGGTGGCTGTCCAAGGAATGCGCATGTTGTCAAAAGTTGACTACTCAAATGACAAAAATTTATTAATTATTGCCATCTCGATTGGCTTTGGTTTAGGCTTTAATATTATGCCGACGCTCTTTAATAAAGTACCAGAAACTGTTAGCATGTTTACTGGTAATGGAATTGTCATGAGCAGCATTACCGCAATTATTTTAAATCTTTTATTCAATGGTTTAAAAGAAACCTCAGAAAGTAACGAATAGTTTCAAAAAAGTATGATAGATAAGGTCAGGTGGCTTTTCTTTCATACTTTTTTGACCTAATCATCGTTTAGAAAAATTTAATGTTTTCATCAATCTGAAGAGAAAAAGAGAAAAAAGCTTGGTTACAAAGAGACGAGTAGTAAGTTACCGCTGTTTTATCCTAAAGTATGTTAATAAATTCTGATGAGAAAACCTAATGGAAACACTGCTGGCACTTGAAGTTGAGCCTTTTTCCTTGTATCATGTAAAAAGAGCACTCTTAAAGGCTAGACTGCGACGAGAAACCGCAGAAGGATTTTAAGGATAAAACTGTGATGGAAAGTTGTGATGAACTTGGATAAACCACTATTACCTGGTCAAGTGATTGGTATCATTGGTGGCGGACATTTAGCAAAAATGATGGCCCTTAGTGCAAGAGAAATGGGGTTTCGAGTGGGTGTGCTAGATCCACAAATTGATTGTCCTGCTGCACAAGTTGCCGATTGGCAATTATTAGGAGCATATAATGATCCTGAAGCGTTAGAGAAATTGGCAAAACGTGCCCAAGTGATTACGTATGAATTTGAACATGCAGATGTTGATGCGTTAACAGCGATTCAACATTTAGCGAATATACCACAAGGAACAGACATTTTAGCGATTACGCAAGATCGTTTAATGGAAAAAAGTTTCTTGGAAGATAATAATATTGTAATTGCACCTTATGCAACGATTGTTAGTCCGACTGATATTCAAGAAGCAATTGATGGCATTGGTTATCCGTGTATCTTGAAGAATACGCGAGGGGAAGGTCGTTATGTACTACATAGTACTTCAGACTTAGCGCCATCCATGAATCTTCTGAGAGAAGGAACCTGTGTCTTGGAAGCTTGGATTCCTTACGAAAAAGAATTATCTGTTCTGATTTCTGGTAATGGTCGTGGCGAATTTGCGACATTTCCAGTTGTGGAAACAATTAAAAAAGAGCGTAAGCTACATGAAACGATTGCGCCAGCCCGAATTGATGACGAAGTCAGTGGCGAGTTGCAACGAATTGCTAAGGTGATTGCTAAAGCAGTTGGTTTAGTCGGCACCCTTTCAATTGAAATGTTTTATACAGAAACAGGCGGGATTTATGTAAATAAAATTTTACCTCGTCCAGAAGATGCTGGGAATTTTTCAATAGATGCTTGTTCTTTTAGCCAATATGATACGCATATTCGTGGTTTATGTAATTGGCCAATGCCAACGATTCAACTGTTGTCAGAAGCGGTTACGGTCAATGTGCTTGGGAATGAAGCCTATGAAACGATGGACATTATTAATGAACATCCAGATTGGCATTTCCACTATTATGGCCACAGTGAAGCAAAAGCGCAACGAGCGATGGGGCATATTACTATATTAACCAAAGAAATCGATGAAACACTGGAAGAAATTAAAGAAACAAAGATTTGGTCGTAATTATTTTTCAAAAATTGAGGAGTAAAGAGGGGATAAGGCACAATGATTGATCGTTATACAAGACCCGAAATGGGCGCAATTTGGACAGATGAGAACCGCTACAAGGCATGGCTAGAAGTTGAAATTTTGGCGGATGAAGCTTGGGCAGAACTTGGCGAGATTCCTAAAGAAGATGTACAAAAAATCCGAGAAAATGCATCATTTGATGTTGCACGTATTTTAGAAATTGAAGCAGAAACACGTCATGATGTTGTCGCTTTTACTCGTGCCGTTTCAGAAACGCTTGGTGAAGAGCGAAAATGGGTACACTATGGGTTAACCAGCACAGATGTTGTGGATACTGCCTATGGTTATCTATTGAAACAGGCGAATGATATTTTACGGAAAGATTTACAAACATTTACGGAGATTGTCGGAGCCAAAGCCAAAGAGTATAAACATACGGTCATGATGGGAAGAACGCATGGCGTTCATGCAGAACCGACTACATTTGGTTTGAAATTAGCGTTGTGGTATTCTGAAATGAAACGCAACATTGAACGTTTTGAACATGCAGCCAAAGGTGTCGAAGCGGGTAAAATCAGTGGAGCCGTAGGTACCTTTGCCAATATTTCACCATTTGTTGAAGAATATGTTTGCGAACATTTGGGGATCCGTGCTCAAGAGATTTCGACACAAGTTTTACCACGTGATTTACATGCAGAATATGTTTCTGCCATGGCATTAATTGCGACAAGTATTGAAAAATTTGCAACAGAAATTCGTGGTCTACAAAAATCAGAAACACGTGAAGTAGAAGAATTTTTTGCAAAAGGACAAAAAGGATCTTCGGCAATGCCGCATAAACGGAATCCAATTGGTTCTGAAAATATGACTGGTTTGGCACGTGTGATTCGTGGTCATGTCATTACTGCCTTTGAAAATGTGAGTTTATGGCATGAACGAGATATTTCTCACTCGTCTGCTGAACGGATTATTATTCCCGATACGACGATTTTACTAAATTACATGTTGAATCGTTTTGGTAATATTGTCAAAAACTTAACGGTCTTCCCAGAAAATATGAAACGTAACATGGATGCGACCTATGGTCTAATTTACAGCCAACGTGTCTTGTTAAAATTGATTGATCATGGCATGACACGTGAAGAAGCGTATGATCTGGTCCAACCAAAAACAGCTTACGCATGGGATCATCAAACGGCGTTCCGTCCGTTGCTAGATGCGGATGAAAAAATTACTTCTGTCTTATCAAAAGAAGAGCTAGATGATGCCTTTGATTACCATTATCATTTAAAAAATGTTGACACGATTTTTGAACGTGTTGGTTTAGGATAACAAGAAAGCGAGAAGAAGGATGATTCTTCTCGCTTTTCTCTTATAATGTTATAAACTGAAGGATTAAAAAACAAACGTATTGTTAAATACGTTTGTTTTTTTCTATACTTTTTTCGATTTATCCTTTATAATGTAACTTAAATAGTTACATTAACTATTTAATGCAAACAAAGGAGGAGAAGTATGGATAAACAACAGCGAGGCATTCAAGTGATTAGAATTTGGCTAGGGGTGACGATGCTAATTCATGGAGTGATGAAAGTAACGTCATTGGAAGATGCTTTAGCGTTTTTTGCTAGTATTGGTTTGCCAAGTCTTTTTGTTTATGGTGTAGCAGCAATTGAATTAATTGGTGGATTATTTATGATTATTGGCTTTTTAATTCCTTTGGTATCAGTAGGATTCATAGCAGTTTTAGTCGGAGCTATTTTTTTCTTTTGGTTTGGCAAGTGGGTTTTAGTGGTTATGAGTACGAATTATTTTTAGCGATAACCAGTTTGGCTATTTTGGTTAGCTATGCCGATAAAAAGTATCTTACGTTAAAACTTTATTTTTAATAAATCAAAGCAATAAAGAGTTGGTCAAACTAGTTGTGATTGCGAAAAAAGCCCTAAAACAGTGATATTTAGTTGTTTTAGGTTTTTTTTATCAAAAAGGTCAAAAAAGGTCAATTTATTTATTGACCTTTACTGACCAATGGGGTATAATAAATTTATAAGGTTTACGAATACCTTAACTTTTGAAGAAATCCATCAAAAGTCGGATAATAATAATTGTAAAGAATGTTAAAATAAAAAAGACAAAATAATAAACGGGAGGGATCGTTTATGAATATTGAAAAAATGACAACCACGCTTCAAGAGGCGATTGCTGAAGCTCAAAAAGTTGCGGTGACACGGCAACATCAAGAAATTGATATCGCACATTTATGGAAAATTTTTCTTCAACCAAACCATTTTGGACGTAATTTTTACACAGATGCTGGTTTAGATGTTGACGCATTTGAACGAGAAGTAGATAACGCGTTAGATGAATATCCAAGTGTGGCAGGCGGTAATGTACAATATGGTCAAAATTTAAGTCAAAATTTGTTCCATTTATTGCAAGAAGCTGATTCACTTCGAGAAGAATTCCAAGATGAATTTTTATCAACCGAAATTGTACTTTTAGCTTTAATGAAATTGAAAAATTATCGTTTAACAAAATATTTAATGCAACAAGGCATTACGGAAAAAGAGTTAAGAAAAAATATTGAAGAGATGAGAGGAGGAGATCGTGTGACTTCTCAAAACCAGGAAGAACAATATAAAGCACTAGAAAAATACGGTGTTGACTTAGTACAACAAGTAAAAGCAGGAAAACAAGATCCAATCATTGGTCGTGACGAAGAAATTCGTGACGTTATTCGGATTTTATCAAGAAAAACTAAAAATAATCCAGTCTTAATTGGTGAACCAGGTGTTGGTAAAACAGCGATTGTTGAAGGATTAGCACAACGAATCGTTCGTAAAGATGTTCCCGAAAACTTAAAAGATAAAACCATTTTTTCTTTAGATATGGGTGCCTTAATTGCGGGAGCAAAATTCCGTGGCGAATTTGAAGAACGGTTAAAAGCTGTTTTAAAAGAAGTGAAAAAAGTGATGGCAAAATCATTTTATTCATTGATGAAATTCATAATATCGTCGGAGCTGGTAAAACTGAAGGCAGTATGGACGCTGGGAATTTATTAAAACCGATGCTAGCACGTGGTGAATTGCATTTAATCGGTGCCACAACGCTTGATGAATATCGCCAATATATGGAAAAAGATAAAGCCTTAGAACGTCGTTTCCAAAAAGTATTAGTCAAAGAACCAACAGTAGAAGATACAATTTCTATTTTGCGTGGCTTAAAAGAACGATTTGAAATTCACCACGGCGTGAATATTCATGACAATGCTTTAGTTGCTGCCGCTACTTTATCCGATCGCTATATTACTGATCGTTTCTTACCAGATAAAGCGATTGACTTAGTCGATGAAGCAAGCGCAACGATTCGAGTGGAAATGAATTCGATGCCAACAGAGCTCGATCAAGTAACACGTCGGTTAATGCAACTAGAAATTGAAGAAGCAGCCTTGAAAAAAGAATCAGATGATGCAAGTAAAAAACGGTTAGCCAACTTGCAAGAAGAATTAGCAGATTTGCGTGAAGAAGCCAACTCAATGAAAATGCAATGGGAAACGGAAAAAGAAGAAGTTAATGCGGTTTCCAACAAACGTGCAGAGATTGATAAAGCAAAACACGAATTAGAAGATGCTGAAAATAATTATGATTTAGAACGAGCTGCTGTTTTGCGTCATGGAACAATTCCGCAATTAGAACATGAATTGAAAGAATTGGAAGAAAAGAACGCTAAAGATAACGTCAAAATGGTACAAGAATCGGTTACTGAAAACGAAATTGCGCAAGTGGTCGGTCGTTTAACTGGCATTCCTGTGACAAAATTAGTTGAAGGCGAACGAGAAAAATTAATGAAACTGAATGAAACATTACACAAACGTGTGATTGGTCAAGATGAAGCCGTCGATGCTGTTAGTGATGCGGTGATTCGTTCAAGAGCAGGCTTACAAGATCCAAATCGCCCACTCGGTTCGTTCCTTTTCTTAGGACCAACTGGTGTTGGTAAAACAGAACTTGCTAAAGCTTTAGCTGAAGATTTGTTTGATTCTGAAGATCATATGGTACGGATTGACATGAGTGAATACATGGAAAAACATGCCGTGTCTCGTTTGGTTGGTGCCCCTCCAGGCTATGTTGGTTATGAAGAAGGTGGCCAGTTAACAGAAGCTGTTCGTCGAAACCCTTATACAATTGTCTTATTAGACGAAATTGAAAAAGCGCACCCAGATGTCTTTAATATCTTATTACAAGTTTTAGATGATGGTCGTTTGACAGATTCTAAAGGTCGGGTCGTTGATTTTAAAAATACAGTTTTAATTATGACAAGTAACATCGGCTCTCAGCTTTTATTGGAAGGTGTGACACCTGAAGGAACAATTCCAGAAGAAGTTGAAAATCAAGTCATGAATATTCTAAAAGGACACTTTAAACCAGAGTTCTTAAACAGAATTGATGATACTATTTTATTTACACCATTGAGCTTGGATAATGTTAAAGGAATCATTGGTAAAATGACCGCACAACTTGCTCATCGTTTAGAGCAACAAGAAATTGTGTTGGAAATCACTGATGAAGCTAAAACATGGATTGCTGAAAATGGGTATGAGCCAGCTTATGGAGCTCGTCCGTTAAAACGTTTCATTACTCGTGAAGTCGAAACACCATTAGCAAAAGAAATTGTTTCTGGTCGAGTAATGCCAAAAACAAAAGTCACGATTAGTCTATTAGACAATCAATTAGTTTTTGAAAATGAACCGATAGAAGAAGTATAAAAAAAGAACGAGCGAATTCGCTCGTTCTTTTTTATTATGACAATCGTTGCTTAATTTCTTCCAACAAATCCTCTTCTGAAGAAACAACCCGACCATTCAATTTAATCAAACCAACTGTATAAAGGTTTAAATAATGGAATTGATTTTCAGCGACTTCGTTCAAAGCATCAAGCTTTTGGTGATTATCAGCACCTTGTTGGCGGCTGTCTGTGTAAAGGGCAACCACTGGGATTCCTTTGGCATAAGCAACACCAATTTCCGAAGCTACGCCCGCATCAATGGTTGGGCCGTCTAATAAAGCAACCAATAAATCGCTAGCAAGGACGTTTTCTGTATCTGCTAAGGCAATCATTTTACTATCGGCATAAGCAGATTTGTCGTTAATCGCCGCATTTTCTTGTGGTGAATAAAGATCGATTGTTTTATCCAATTGTCGAATTTGTTCGACTAAATAGGCATTATAACGTAAGTCAGCTTGCGAAAATAAAGGTCCTGCAAAATAAATTTTTGTCATTTGTCTGTCTCCAATCCAAGGGTTTAGAAATAATCACTGAAATAAGCTTCTTGATCAGGAAAAATCCGTTCCAAAGAATTTAAAGTTTCTTTATCTGTATCAATGCGCTCAATTCGATGTAAGTACGAAGGGCGTCGGTAATTCATGACTAAACAAGTTAGTGTTTGAATATCTAAGTGAACGGCGGTGCCTAAAGGTTCATCCGTAATGGTCACTTGATCATTTTCATCCCAAATTAAGCCAAAAATACCATTATTCCACTCAGCGACAGGATCTTTAACAACAAAATGGAAGGGCTTAGCCGTACTTTCAAAAGGAAAGTTTTCTAAAAAGGCTTTGACATCAACAATTCGCGCCATATAATAGGGTTCAATGCTTTCTTTAATTTGGCTGTCTTCTAAAAGAAAGGCTAGTGGTTCGTTTTTATAGATATCGCCCTTGACCCAATAAACCATCGAAAAATGCGCAGTAATAAAATTCCACAAGCCATTTCGGGCTTCTTGGTTCAAGTAAAACATTTCCTTAATATGAAATACCTCATCGGCCACCCAATAGAAAAGTACTCCTAAAGGTTCTTGATTGGTACCATAATAGACAGCAGCAGTCCGTTCTTCCTCGTTTTCGAAACGCCAATATTCTTCCCAGTTGAAGGCACTACGAATGAGTGCGCCGTGATTTTGACGAGCGAATCGCGCATAGACATCAAAGACATCTGGGTGATCGACAGCTAACCGTTCAATCATTCCTGGAACAGGAACGGTTTTTGGTAATTGCGTATCCCGAATTTTAAAAGATAACTTGTCGGACATAATTTCCCAACCTTTACGTCGGTAATAAGGGATGTTGTAAGGGAAAAGATAAGAAATCCACTGTTTATCTTGGCGCATTTCTTCTAATGCCGTTTGAATCAAGTCTTTCATTAAACCGTGGTTGGCATATTCAGGATAGGTACCGACACCAGTAACGCCGCCCATTTTATACAAAGCACCATGGATATTGACTTCGCATGGATAGATAGCAATTTGTGAAATTAATTGATTTTCGTGAAACCAGCCAAATACTTTTGAAAGTTCTAAAATCGGTTGTTTTGATTTGATAAATGCGCGTTTGTTTTCAAAACCACTTTCTTCAATATCTGCTTCAGTCACTTGAAAAACATAGGAAAGAAGTTCATTAAATTGATCAATGTGTTCTTCCTCAACAGGCTTTAAGGTCAGTTGCTTTCGAAATTCTTGTTCATCCATTTTTCCATCTCCAATAAATTTACTGTTTTTAGTATACCAAATTTTTCGAAACTCTGTTAGCCTTTCGAAACCAAAAGAATAAAAGGGAAGTGCTTTAAATCTTCTTCAAAAATTGGTATAATGAAAAGTGCTGATTATCCTAGACCTTTAAACATGATAATTTGATAAAAAAGGCAACTAAAATATAACAATTGATTGATGAAGCTAGCAGGGAGCTAGCTTTTCTTAAAAAGAAATGAGGCAAAAAATGAACAATAAAGAAATGAAAGCAAGACAAGAGAAAATTCGTAATTTCTCGATTATTGCCCACATTGACCATGGGAAGTCAACTTTAGCCGACCGGATTTTGGAAAAAACAAATACAGTTAGCAGTCGAGAAATGCAAGATCAATTACTTGATTCAATGGATTTAGAGAGAGAACGCGGCATTACCATCAAATTAAACGCAATTGAATTAAACTATACAGCCAAAGATGGTGAAACCTATACTTTCCATTTGATTGACACACCAGGACACGTCGATTTCACCTATGAAGTTTCTCGTAGCTTGGCAGCTTGTGAAGGGGCTGTTCTAGTTGTTGATGCGGCGCAAGGAATTGAAGCGCAAACGCTAGCAAATGTCTATTTGGCATTGGATAATGACTTAGAAATTTTACCTGTTATTAATAAAATTGATTTACCCGCCGCTGATCCAGAGCGTGTTCGGACAGAGATTGAAGACGTAATTGGAATTGATGCATCGGAAGCTGTTTTAGCAAGTGCCAAAGCAGGGATTGGGATTGAAGATATTTTAGAACAAGTGGTGGAGTATGTACCAGCTCCATCAGGCGATATTGAGGCTCCTTTAAAGGCTTTGATTTTTGACTCTATTTACGATAGTTATCGGGGGGTCGTTTTAAACATCCGTGTAATTGACGGTGTCGTTCGTCCTGGGGATAAAATCCAAATGATGAGTAACGGCAAAACGTTTGATGTAACAGAAGTCGGCGTTTTTTTCACCGAAACCAATTGCTCGTGATTATTTAATGGTTGGTGATGTGGGTTATATCACCGCTAGCATTAAAACGGTTCAAGATACACGGGTCGGGGATACAGTGACTTTGGCCGACAATCCAGCAGCAGAAGCACTACCAGGCTACCGCAAAATGAATCCAATGGTTTATTGTGGCTTATATCCAATTGATACGTCGCGCTACAATGATTTACGGGAAGCATTAGAAAAATTACAATTAAATGATGCGGCGTTACAATTTGAACCGGAAACATCGCAAGCTTTAGGGTTTGGTTTCCGTTGTGGTTTCTTAGGTTTGCTGCACATGGACGTTGTTCAGGAACGTTTGGAACGAGAATTTAATTTAGAGTTAATTACAACAGCACCGTCTGTAATCTATCACGTTAATAAAACTGACGGAACAACCGTTGTTGTTGACAACCCAGCTGAATTTCCAGAACCAGTAACGATTGAATCTGTGGAAGAACCTTATGTTAAAGCGCAAATCATGGTGCCAAACGATTATGTAGGAGCAGTAATGGAATTATCACAACGTAAACGTGGCGAATTCATTACAATGGATTACTTAGACGATTATCGTGTAAACGTAGTTTATGAAATTCCGTTATCTGAAATCGTGTTTGACTTTTTCGATAAATTGAAATCAAGTACAAAAGGCTATGCATCCTTAGATTACGAAATGGCTGGCTATCGTACCAGCCGCCTAGTGAAAATGGATATTCTATTAAATGCTGAAAAAGTGGATGCTTTAAGCTTTATTGTTCACCGAGATTTCGCATTTGAGCGTGGTAAAGCGATTGTTGAGAAACTGAAAAAACTAATTCCACGTCAACAGTTTGAAGTCCCAGTTCAAGCGGCGATAGGTCAAAAAATTGTGGCGCGTTCAGATATTAAAGCCTTACGCAAAAACGTACTGGCTAAATGCTATGGTGGCGATGTTTCTCGTAAACGTAAATTGTTAGAGAAACAAAAAGAAGGGAAGAAACGGATGAAACAAATTGGATCCGTGGAAGTTCCTCAAGAAGCCTTTATGGCGGTTCTGAAAATGGACGACCAAGATAACGCGAAATAGCTTGTTTCCAACGGAAAACCCTGTTATATCAATCTTTTTGAGTGGCGAAAAATCTGTGATTTACCCGTTTAAAAAAGTTTCAACTGTCATACGGTTGTCACAACTTAACAAAAAAGGACAAAAAGGAATAATTTCCTTGAGGATTTTTACTTGTCAGCGTATGATGAAAGCATCTCTCATAAGGAGGTGCTTTTTTCATGCAAATAAATAAAGATGAGTTAATCAAAATGGGAAATCATTTAAAAGAAGCTAGGTTATCTAAGCAATTAACTCAAGAAGAACTGGCAAGGTTATCAAATATATCACAAGCTACAATCGTAAAATATGAAAATGGATTACGCAGCATATCTAAAAAGAACGATAGAATTTTGAGTGACGTTCTCGGCGCTGAATCATTTATTAAAGATATGATTCAAAGAAAAACAACAAAGTACTTGATTGATTTAGAAAAATATCAAACTAAAATATTTTTTCTCGTGAGGATTTATCTAAGAAGTTAGGAATCGAAATATCTCTTCTAAATAAATTCTTAAATCAAAGTCGACCATTATCAAAAAATGCAATTGTGAAAATCACTCAGTTATTGTCTAACGAGGGTAAAGAAATTTTGATGGATATAAAACAAGAGGATGGTTCGTTTAAATTACCCATCATCGATAAAATAGCGATGGGAAAACGAATCCAAGAGATTCGGAAAAATCGAGGTGAGACACTGGAAAAATTTGGTAAGAACTTTACTCGACCAGCGGGTAAGAATGTTGTGAATAGATGGGAAAAGGGTACGAATATTCCTGATATCGAAAGATTAATGAATGTTGCCTATCTTGGGAAAGTGGCCGTCCCTTATATTTTGTATGGAGAGACTTTTAGTAAGATGTTGAAGAAGGGAAGTAGGATTAGCAAGTTTGAAAAGTTAGATTCCTTCCGAATGGGGCTAAGACTTCGGAAGATTCGAAGGGATTATCGCTTAGAAAGAGAAGACTTTGGAAAGTTTTTTTCACCGCCTGTTACAAAATGGTCAATGGACAAATACGAGAACGGAAAAGATATCCCAAATACGGATCGTATTATTCAGTATGCCTATATAGGAAAAGTCTCTTTGAATTTTTTGATATATGGCGTTAATTAGTTTAAAAAAAAATATCTTAAAAACAATTTTGAGGAGAATCATCGTTTGTTATTAAATTGTGGTAAAATAACAGTGAATTCCAATTTTGGAGGGAACTATTATGACAATTTCAAAGGTAAAAGCTCTTAGAGCTGTTCTTTCAGAGAAAAGAACGACATTCTTATTTGGAGCAGGTGCTTCGGTACCATTTTTTTCAAGCTTAGGAAAAATTGAGGAATATATGACTAGCAAAGATATAACTGAAGAAGGTAAAAGACTAGTTATGTTTGCTTTTATTATATAGCAATCAAAGATAATTCAATATTGGTTGAATATATAAAAAAAGGTGAATCGGAAAACCACTTGGATTCTGGGTCTTCTGTGATGAATCAATATTCTAGATTTATTTTTAATTGCGTGGAGTTCCTAAAACTGAGAAATAGTCGTGTTTCCCCAAGAAGAACTAATATCTTTACTACGAATTATGATTTGTTTCTTGAAATAGCTGTCGAAAAAAATATAGAATCAAATCCCAAAATTTTCTTTAATGACGGGACGAATGGTTATATGAAAAGATATCTCAGCACTGAAAATTTTAATAAGACAATGTTGTATGCCGGGGCCTTTGATAATTATGCCAACGAATTACCAACAATTAATTTGGTGAAATGTCATGGATCTGTGAATTGGCTGAATGAGCAAAACTTTATCGGGAGAGATAGAGTGCTTGTTGATAACAGCCTTTTGGACACTATTAAAACTGCTGAAAAAGCAGAAGAAGTTTGGTCAGAACTCCAAAACGATATAGTTCATGATACAAATTTTCAACGGTCATTTACCATTGAGATATTGAAAGATGTCATACTAGGCAAACCTGTTGATGGATTTATTGATAGTCCTACTGAAGTAATCAATTATTTTGGTAAAAAGTATTATAATCAATTACAAGGCATAAGTGAGAAAATTAGTGAAATACAGATTGTTTTACCCACAAAAAGGAAATTTCAGTCTACCTTAATTGAAGAGCAGTATTTTAATATGCTTAGATTCTTGTCTTACGAGCTTGAGAAGGAACAATCGGTTTTAATAGCATTTGGTTTTTCATTTTTAGATGAGCATATAACAGATATTGTCCAAAGATCTTTAAATAATCCAAATTTATTGGTATTCATTTTCTGTTATAAAGATGGTACTAAAGGTGAAATAATAAATCAATTTAGTTTTGGAGCCAATGCAGTTCCATCCAATATTGTGTTTATAACACCTTCAGATTTTATTATGGAACAAGCTGAAAACGAAGAAGAGACGCCCCTACCGTTAGAAACAAATCAGATTAGATCAAATGATAGTACTATTGTCACTTATTCTGAGGAAGTATCAGTTTACGATAATAAAGATGCGGTTATAGATTTTGAAGCTTTTAACAGGATTATCGAAGGAAATCTTTCTGAAAAGTATATTGATAGTCAATATACGGAGGTAGTAGATGATGACGAATAATTCTAATATAGAGGTTGCTTTAGTTGTTGAAGTGAACGGAATCAGGTGTAAAGCTATCACTTTTGATGATATGAACCAAGCGACATATATTAATAATGGTGAAGTGATAAAAAACTTAAGTGTAAATAGTTTTGTAGTTATTCGTCAGAACTTTATTAAAATAATAGGCAGAATCAATTCTGAATCAATTTGGGATACTCAAAATAATAAGCAGAACTATCAGTTGGATAACAGATTCAGTAAGAATACCATAAAAGAATTCTTGATATCCAAATTATTGGATATATTTCAGAAGGCTGTTTCACTACTGGTACAACATATATTCCAATGATTGGAAATATTTGTTCAATACCGACAACTGAAGAGACACAAACTATCTATGTAAATAGCTTCGATCATTTTAATGGAGATCAAACTATTAAAATCGGGAAAAGCTTAAATGAGCAAATTGAGGTTAACTTACCAATAAGTTCTTTTTTTGCGTCACATATTGGTATTTTTGGAAATACTGGTAGTGGCAAGTCAAATACACTTCATAAATTGTATTTTGAGCTATTTAAACAATCGTTCCCATTGCTAAGAGAGAAAAGTAGATTTGTTGTCATAGACTTTAACGGTGAGTATGTGCATGATAACTCATTTGGTGTACCTAAGAGCGAAAAAAATATATATGAATTATCCACTAGAACCGTTTCAAATAAGAGGTTACAGATTAAAAGGGATATCTTTTTTAGTTCTGAGATCTTGTCTATTCTTTTTCAGCGACTCAACAAACTCAAAAACCTTTTTTGGAACGTGTTCTTAAAGGGATAAATAAGTTTGGTTTTGGTGAAGAGTCACTGCAAAGATGGATAAGTTCTATACTTAGAGAGATATTTACGACTTTTCCCAATATGGATTTAAAAAATAGATTTGTAAGTATCCTGGGTGAATTTTATGATTCTAGTGAAGCTTTGGAGCCAATCAAACAGGCACAGATATACAGTAAGGATGACTCTGCAAAATTTATTGTAAACGGTACTTTTTTGATGGAAATTGGGAATCTAAACATATGCAGGCAGTTAATCTTGAACAAGTTGAAAATGTGATTCTAACGGAAAAATTAAATATATTCAAAGAGTTTGAACTTAGATGTAAATTACAATTAGTCAAAGACTTACTATATCGAAATGTCATATCGGATCATATAGACCCGCTTCTAAAGCGAATCGATAGCCGTATTGAAGATTTCCAGAAGTATATAGAGATAGTGGGACAGATCGACAATGTCAAATTTCTTGAGATAATTTCTTTACGTGATTTGAATCAAGAAGCTAAACAAATTGTAGCGATGTTAACTTCAAAAATGTTTTTCGATGAGCAGAAGACGAGTAAAGATAAGGTTAGTTTCCATCTTATTATCGATGAAGCACATAATATTTTGTCTGATCAATCAAGAAACGACAATACGTCATGGAAGGATTATAGACTTTCTACTTTTGAGGAAATCATTAAAGAAGGTCGGAAATTTGGTTTTTTCCTTACTTTATCAAGTCAAAGACCAGCGGATATTTCACCCACACTTCTCTCACAAGTTCATAATTTCTTTCTACACAAGCTAGTGAATGAGCGAGATCTTCAAATAATTGATAATTCATTATCAACTCTAGATAGAGTTTCTAAATCAATGCTTCCAGGTTTATCACAAGGTATCTGTATTATCACTGGGACAGCTTTGTCCTTACCAATGATTGTGAATGTTGATTTTATAAGTGATAAAACTTTACGTCCACAAAGTGATACTGTGGATTTAGTGGAAGCTTGGGTGAATGAATAACGTAAATTTTTACGATGAGACCGTCAAAAATTGAGGGTCTTTTTTTATGTTCAAAAAGAAAGGCGGGCTTTATGAATAAATGTAAGATGGATAAATACGAAGACGGAAAAGATATTCCGAATACGGCTCGCATTATTCAGTATGCCCATATAGGAAAAGTCTCTTTGGAGTTTTTGATATATGGTATCTGATAATCTTTGAAAAAATAGTTTTAAACATTTGAGACATTCAGAGGTGAATGTCTCTTTTTTATTACTCAAAAACGAAAGGGGATTAATTATATGAAAAAAACAACATTTAAAAATTGGCCGTTATTTGCGACTTTGGCTCTATTAAGTCAAACAATTGGCGGAACGATTGGTCCTACGATTGCTTTTGCCGATGAAATTACTCACCCTCAAGAGGTAACAATTCATTATGACGTAAGTAAACTGTATGAAGTTGACGGAACTTTTAGCGATGGCAGCACGCTCTCAGAACGTACTACGTCATTATATGCAGAATACAATGGTGCAAAACAAACAGTATTTTGTATTGAACCAGGTGTTAGTATTCCAACAGAAGTGACGCACGGTTATCAGAAAAACCCTTTGCCATCAATGTCTGATAAAGCGAAACTAGTATCGGTTCTTTGGGAAAAGGCTGGAACAGATATTGATACAAATATGGTTGCACAAAAGATGATTTGGGAAGAAGTGAACGGTTATAAACTCCATTCCATAAAAAGATTAGGTGGTGCTTCAGTTGATATAAAATCTATTGAAGGAAAAATTAATAAGGCAATTGAGGAGTATCAAAAAAAACCAAGTTTTCATAATACCACTGTAAAAACAATTTTAGGTCAATCGACAACTTTAATAGATAAAAATGAATTAAATTTATCTGAGTTTGATAAAGTCGTCCAAAATACGGCGAATATAGATTACCGTGTAATTGGGAATCAATTAGTGCTTACTCCAAACTCTAATTCCAAATCAGGAACATTAACATTGAAAAAATCAGCTGGTACTGGAACTCCAGTCGCTTATAAAAAAGCAGGACTTCAAACTGTGATGGCTGGTGCGCTTGATAAGCCCAATACCTACGCTATTAAAATTGATGTGGAAACTAAGGGTTCTTTAAAGATCAAAAAAATCGATAAAGAATCAGGTGATATTGTACCAGAAACGGTTTTCCATTTAGATTTTGGGAAAGCTTTACCTTCAAAAGATGTGACAACAGATAAAGATGGGATTTCTATTTTGGATGGAATTCCCCATGGTACAAAGGTAACTATTACTGAAAAATCGGTGCCAGATCCTTATATGATTGATACCACACCCATGGCTGCCACCATTAAAGCGGGCGAGACCATTTCCATGACTTCGAAAAATATGCGACAAAAAGGTCAAATTCTTTTAGAGAAGACTGGGGTAGAAACAGGTACTGATCTTTGGAATGACAATTATTCTCTAGCTGGAAATACATTTGCCATTCGTAAAGACAGCCCAGCTGGTGAAATTGTCCAAGAAATAACAACGGATGAAAAAGGTCGTGCGGAAACACCAAAAGAGCTTGCTAATGCTTTGGAACTGGGAACCTATTACGTGACAGAAACTAAATCTAGTAATGGTTTCGTGAATACCTTCAAACCAACAAAAGTCGAGTTAAAATATGCCAATCAAACCGTGGCTCTTGTTACCAGTAACGTAAAAGGGCAAAACCAAGAAATTACTGGGGAAACCACTTTGACAAAAGAAGACAAAGATACCGGTAATGAGAGTCAAGGGAAAGCTGAGTTTAAAGGAGCTGAATATACTCTCTTTACTGCAAAAGATGGTCAAGCTGTTAAATGGAGTGAAGCTTTTAAAACAGAATTAGTGAAGGGAACGAAAGCTTCTGATGAAACAGTGACTTTGGCTTTAGATGAAAAGAACCAAGTTGCCGTTAAACACCTAGCAATTAACGAGTATTTCTGGCAAGAAACCAAAGCACCTGAAGGATATACTTTGGATGAAACGAAGTATCCTGTATCCATCAAAAAAGTTGATAATAACGAAAAAAATGCCGTAATTACTCGAGATGTTACGGCAAAAGAACAAGTTATTCGCTTTGGCTTTGATTTCTTTAAATTTGCTGGATCGGCTGATGGCACTGCCGAAACTGGATTTAACGACTTATCTTTTAAAGTGTCGCCATTGGAAGGGACCAATGAAATCACAGGTGCTGAAGATAAAGCGACCACAGCTTGTAACGAGCAATTAGGTTTTGATGGCTATGGTAAGTTTGAAAATCTTCCTTATGGGGATTATTTACTTGAAGAAATAGAGGCTCCAGAAGGATTTCAAAAGATTACACCACTAGAAATCCGTTCTACATTTAAGGAAAACAAAGACGACTATGCGAAGAGTGAGTATGTCTTTACCATTACCGAAGAAGGACAAAAACAACCAATTAAGATGGTGACCGTTCCTTACGAGAAACTAACTAACAACGAGTTTTCTGTTAGTCTGAACCGTTTGATGCTTTATGATTTGCCCGAGAAAGAAGATAGTTTGACTTCTCTTGCGACTTGGAAAGACGGAAATAAAAAATTGAATACCCTTGATTTTACCGAGCTAGTTGATAAATTGAGATATAACTTGCATGAAATCAAAGAAGACTGGTATGTCGTAGCTCAAGCCATTGATGTGGAAGCCACAAAAGCTGCCCAAGAAAAAGACGAAAAAGCCAAACCGGTGGTGATTGCCGAAACAACCGCAACGTTGGCGAACAAAGAGAAAACTGGAACTTGGAAAATTCTGCATAAATTAACCGCTGAACAAGTTTTGGATAAAAGCATCGTCTTGTTCAATTATGTGTATGAAAACAAGGTAGCCTTTGAAGCAGGCAATGAGCCAGTAGCGAAGGATGCTAGCTTGAACAATCAAGCACAAACCGTCAATTGTACGATTGAACGCCATGTTTCCATCCAAACAAAAGCCCACCTAGAAGATGGTTCGCAAACTTTTACTCATGGTGACGTGATGGATATGTTTGATGATGTGTCGGTTACCCATGATGTACTGGATGGCTCAAAAGAAGCTTTCGAAACAATTCTGTATGCTTTACTACCAGATGGTACGAACAAAGAAATTTGGAAATCTGGCAAAATTGAGCATGAAGTGAATGATAAAGAATTTACCAAAACCGTACTTGCGGAAAAAGTAGATACCGGAAAGTATCCAGAAGGAACTAAGTTTACTTTTACGGAAATCAATTACGAAAAAGATGGAAACGTGAATGGAAAACACAATGAAGATTTGAAAGAAAAATCTCAAACCTTAACACCAAAAGAAGTGCCAACCATACCGAGTACGCCAAAACAACCGGAAACACCAGCTGTTCCAAGTAATTCTCAAGAATCTAGTCCCACAGTGAAGACATTCCCGCAAACTGGGGAGAAAAATTCCAACGTTCTACTGTTAGTTGGCTTTATCTTGATTTTTTCGACTGCTGGGTATTATTTCTGGAATCGCCGCAATTAAGGTGATGAGATGAAACAAGTGAATAGTAGGAACCGACTTGTGCGACCGCCTCCTAAAAAAGTGGTCGCGCTATTTTGTATCCAAAACTAACAATGAAAAGAGGAAAAGAATATGGAATTGAAATTTGTCGTGCCGGATATGGCCGAAACCTTTGGAAAGTTAGGTTATGCTGGTGAAGGAGAAATTTTAACAGAAGGATATGGCCGAAATACTGTGGTGATTGGTCGTAGCTATCATCTATATTCCAGTAAACAACGAGCAGATGATATTGAAGTGGTGGTAGCAGCGGAAGCCGGCGAAAAAGATTTTGACCAAGATCAACCGCTGAAAGCTGTGAATCCCCATTTAGTTGCCAAAGGGTATGCGATTGAAAACCGCGGTTTTACCGATTATGTGTTGTATGTCGATGATTTAGTGAAAGCATAGGAGGATAAAAATATGAGATTGACAGAAGGTATTGTAGTAGATTCAGGACTAACGTTTGGCAAGTTGCGTTTTTCTGCATTACGCCGAGAAGTTCGGAAACAAAATGAGGATGGAACGGTTAGTAATGAGGTCAAAGAACGAACCTATAATTTGAAATCCTCAGCACAAGGTCGAATGATTCAAGTCAGTATTCCAGCAAATGTGCCATTACGAGAGTTTGCCTACGATACAGAAGTAGAGTTGGTCAATCCAATCGTGGACACGGTCGCAAATTATGCTTTTCGAGAAGGAACTACCGTCAATTGGTTTATTAAGGCGGATGATTTAGTCTTGAAACGGCAATCGAATCAAGGAAATACCCATCAAAATGAAGGAAAGAAATAGGTGAAGAGTATGGAGATTGATGTTGAACATATTTTTGATTGTCTAGATCGCTATGGAAAAGGAGAGCTAACCGAAAAGCAACTCACTAAAGGGGTGACCGATGATGAGAAAATGTTTCTGATTATGCATCAGGGGCTACTTGGGGGAAATACCGATAGTGAAGAAGAGTTCAATGTTCTGGATTGGTTAGGGGAAGAGGAATCCTTCTTTATGATTGTGGAAATAAATGAAAACTTATGTCGAAAAGCTGAGTCTATTTTAGAAGAAATCGGTGTGGAGATGCCGGATGTCATTGAAAGCTTTTTAAAACAATTGGTTGAAACGAAACAGCTTCCCGTAGTAGTAAATGACTAGCATAACTTTTTGAAATTGCCCGATAAATCCTATTGGGCAATTTTTGATTGGAGGTGGAAACCATCAGATGTACAAAGGACATCGCATACGCGCAAGAAATCAGCATTTAATTTATCACTTTGTTCTTGGCTGGCTACTTGCTTTGTTCATTGGTTGTATGAGCGTCTTTTATTTTCAAGAGCTTAGACAATTTGAGATTTCTAAGCTATCATTCTCCACTAGTGAAATTGATTGGTCCACGAAAGATTTAATCTGTTTACTAGGAAGTTTTGCTCTTTCAGGAGGTATGATATTGCTTTATATTCACTTTTTTCAGGATCATTGGCGCAGTTTATGGCATCGACAAAAGCTAGCTCGGATGATTCTAGAAAACCATTGGTATGAAGTGAAACAAACTCAAAGTGAAGGTTTTTTCAAAGATTTGAATGGTAGTCGGACCAAAGAAAGTATCAGTTACTTCCCCAAAATTTATTATCGAATGAAGGATGGCTTACTTTCTATTCGCGTTCAAATTTCACTGGGAAAATATCAAGATCAACTATTGAAGCTAGAAAAGAAGTTAGAAAGCGGACTGTATTGTGAGTTAGTAGAAAAGGAACTCAAAGACTCCTATGTGGATTATACCTTGCTTTACGATATGATTGCCAATCGAATTGGGATAGAAGAAGCAGTGGTAGAAAATGGAGCTTTGCGATTGATGAAAAATCAAGTATGGGCGTATGATTTCTTGCCTCATATGTTAATCGCAGGTGGTACAGGTGGTGGGAAGACTTACTTTTTACTCACCATCATCGAGGCTTTACTGAAATCTGATGCAGAACTATTTATCCTTGATCCCAAAAATGCGGATCTAGCAGATTTAGGCACAATAATGACTCACGTATATTCCCAAAAAGAACAAATTTCCGCTTGTGTAGAAGATTTCTATGAACGTATGATGGTTCGTAGTAGGTTGATGAAAGAAATGCCAAACTACAAAACAGGAGAGAATTATGCGTATCTTGGTCTTTCACCAAATTTTTTAGTTTTTGATGAATATGTGGCTTATATGGAGATGTTAACGACTAAGGAAAGCGCGGTAATTTTGAATAAGCTCAAACAAATCGTCATGTTAGGTCGGCAGTCCGGTTTCTTTCTGATTCTGGCTTGTCAAAGACCGGATGCGAAATATTTAGGAGACGGAATACGGGATCAATTCAACTTCCGTGTGGCTTTGGGTCGTATGAGTGAACTGGGGTATTCTATGATGTTTGGTGAGGTTGATAAAATTTTTTTTATGAAACAAATCAAGGGGCGAGGCTATGTAGATACAGGTGGGGGTGTTGTTAGTGAGTTTTACACGCCTTTAGTTCCGAAGGGGTATGATTTTTTGGAATCTACCAAAACCATTGTGCAAAATAATATAAATATCTAATTTATATTAAAGAAATATAACATAAAAAAGATTTTCGCCTTCTTTTTGTGATAAAATTACTATAGTAATTAGGTAAATTAAGTATTCCCAAAAGGAGATGTATCTATGACAGCTGACACTACTTTTAATATTTCAATCCCATCAGATTCAGATGGATTTATTTTCTTACAATGCACTTTGTGTGGTGAGTATTTTAAGCTAACGCCTAAGGACTTGGAAGATGAATCTCAATTGCATGTTTGGTGTCCTAAGTGTGGTCTAACTCCAGATAGTTTGTTTACTGATGAAGTAATAGAATTAGCAATGAAAATTGTAAATAATCATGTATCTGATTTACTTAATGATTTTGGTAAGAATTTGAGTAAATCATCAAAGAATGGAAGCGTAAAATTCAAATCAGGTTCAAAAATTAAGAAAGATCCTGTTGATCCGATTATTTCAAAACTAGATAACTTGGAACTTCAAATTTATGACTGCTGTCATAAAGAAGCAAAAATTAGTCCAAGCTTAAAAATGGAAGGCGGATATTGTCCGTTCTGTGGGGAGATGCAAGATGGAGATTAATATCAATAAAAAAGATTTAAAAAAGGCAAGTAGGAAATTTAAACAATTAGCTTCTAGAGTTCTTAATGCTCATTACAGTGAAGTTAATTCTATCATTAAAATGTTTGTTGAATATATAGATAGCACTCCTGTTATTTATGAGTATATTCAAGATGTTTTTGTAGAATATCCAAATCTAGAAGATGAAATTAAGCAAGTATCTGAAAGCTATGGCAGACTTATTTTAACTACTGGAAAGACACCAGAACAAGAGGTAAGTTCTGTATATCAAATTTTAAAATATATTAGCGAGAATCTTTCTACTAACACTACTTTTCTCGGCTGGGGATATACTTCCTCTAGAGCCTATCAAGATATGGTTAAGGAATTTGGAAATCGTGTAGTAATGCCTTTTGTAGATCAAGTAAATGTTTACTTATCTGATATTGCAACAGATATGGGATATGATGAGGAGAGAAAATATATGATACATGTAAGTGGTGGACAAGCTCAGGTAAATATTTCCAACGATAACAGCACCATAAATGCTAACCAAAATGTTCAAATCAATCAATCTAAAGTTGATGATTTAATTTCTGATTTGAAAAGTAATATTGAAAAGGAATTAGTGGATAATGAACCTATTAAAGATGTTTTGTTATCTCAATTGGCTCTGATTGAGTCACAACAGACTGAGAGTGAACCTCAAAAAAATGTTTTGAAGACGGCATTTGAGACAATGCAATCTTTACTTAAGACTGCCCCATTAGCAGTAACTGCTGTTGAAAGTTGTAATAGATTGTATGAACTGATGTCACCTTTATTTAATTAGGAGCAAAAATTAAAATAGTTTTAGAAGCCAAGAGCAAAAAATGTTCTTGGCTTTTTACTTTGCAATGAATGAGGTTATTTATGACATTTTTAGATTTATTTGCCGGGATTGGTGGTTTTCGTTTAGGTATGGAACAAGCCGGCCACCACTGTATCGGCTTTTGTGAAATTGATGATTTTGCCAGACGGAGTTATAAGGCAATTTATGATACAAGTGAGGAGGTGGAAATGTATGACATCACAAGTGTATCAGATGAGTTTATTCAATCCCTCGGACCAGTGGATATCCTTTGCGGCGGATTTCCGTGCCAAGCTTTTTCAATTGCGGGAAAACGGCAAGGATTTTCCGATACTCGAGGTACTTTATTCTTTGAAATCGCTCGGTTCGCCGCTCTTCTCCAACCTAAGTTTTTATTCCTTGAGAACGTCCGGGGATTACTCAATCACGAAGGAGGGGCTACGTTCGAGACAATCCTCCGAACGTTGGATGGATTGGGGTATGATGTGGAATGGCAAGTGCTTAACTCAAAGGCCTACGTTCCCCAAAGCCGCGAGCGGGTTTTCCTTATCGGACATTCTCGAGACATATGTACCGAACAAGTATTTCCTATCATTGAATCGTCTGCAACATCTGATCAAAACCTCAGAAACTTGTTAAATACCAATCCTTCCAACCGAGGAATGAGTGAACAAGTCTATGGTTCAGATGAGTTTGCCCCAACCGTAACAGGCGATGAAGGAATTAAAATCGCACTACCAGTAAATGATGGAATTTCTGTAGTGGGTATGTTGCCGGGAAATTTTGAACAAGGTAATCGGATTTACGAGGTAACTGGAACAGCTCCCACCTTGTCAACGAAGCAAGGGGGAACGAAGATTATGATTCGAAAAAATAAAATAGAATATCAAGAGGTTAAGCCAGAGGGCAGTGTGAATCTGGCTTTTCCTCATTCCAAAAGTCGCCGAGGTCGTCTTGAAAAGCAAAGCGTCCATACGTTACTAACAGGAGATCAACAAGCAGTCATTACAGACCAGTATCAAATTCGGAAGCTTACACCAAGAGAATGTTGGCGTCTTCAGGGTTTTCCCGATTGGACTTTTGATCGAGCCTCTCAAGTCAATTCAGATAGTCAGTTGTATAAGCAGGCCGGAAACTCTGTAACAGTTCCGGTCATTTTTGATATTGCCAAGAGATTAAAGGAGGTGAAAACGGATGATTTATGATGAATTGATTGGAGAAATCTAATGGGTGATTGGCAAGATTCACTCAGATCCGGAACTGAAAGAAGAATTACGTCAGCTTAATTTTGATATTCGCAAAAATGTTGTGAAAGTCACTGGTGATTCGTATGTAATGGACGAGGGAACAGATACTCGAATTGAGCTGAATCAAGTCATCAAAGAATTAGAACGGATTGCGTACCTTGCGAAAGAATCGGATATCCGTCAATACTTGTTTGAGATAAAAGCAGAACTGGAAGTAGGTGGCATTACTGAAGGGTAGCAGCCGAATAAACTAACTGATGGGCGCCGACCGCGGGGGATTTGCGAAGCAGAAATCCTCTGTGGTGCTGTGCCTGTTCATGGACGGCGTCAGCCGGCCATGATGTCTCACCCCCCGTATCTAACAGGGGGGTACAAAAACACAAAAAATGAGCAAGTAATCATTAAGAATTATTGGTGTAGCAAGGATATTAAGTAATTTGCATAGGTGTTAACTCATTAAAAAAAGTTAACACCTTGAATTTGGAGGTGAGAACTTGGCACAACGGAATTTAGATTATCGATTATTAAAAGACCGACGTAATGAATATGGTGTTTCACAAAATAAATTAGCTATCGCTTGTGGGCTTAGTCGGACCTATTTAAATCTGATAGAAAACGGTGGCGTAACTGCCTCTACAAAAACCATGAGAAAAATTTTTGACCAACTGGAAAAGTTTTAATCCCGAATTTACCTTTAACGTTACTGTTTGACTATGTAAGGATTCGTTTTTCCACAACGGATGTGCGGAAGTATTATTCAAGAGCTT
>OIEK01000155.1_pt1 | contig 26542 bp, 34 predicted proteins | sample 1581821 | NCBI WGS metagenome assembly OIEK01 (sample SAMN03281017, study PRJEB24777) | human gut metagenome | isolation source: fecal sample PR221 from 1 month old male Chinese infant, caesarean... | reverse complement strand
GCTGAAATCTATACTAATGACCTTGGTACAGATATTCTTGAAGAGATATTCCAGCTGATTACGTTGATCAAGCAAACGAATACCGTGAAAAATTGATCGAAGCAGTTGCTGAAACTGACGAAGATTTGATGATGAAATACCTTGAAGGTGAAGAAATCACTAACGAGGAATTGAAAGCAGCTATCCGTCGTGCAACAATCAACGTTGAATTCTTCCCAGTTCTTTGTGGTTCTGCCTTCAAGAACAAAGGTGTTCAATTGATGCTTGATGCGGTTATCGATTACCTTCCAAGCCCACTTGATATCCCTGCAATCAAAGGTATCAACCCAGATACAGACGAAGAAGAAACTCGTCCAGCATCTGATGATGAGCCATTTGCAGCTCTTGCCTTCAAGATTATGACTGACCCATTTGTAGGTCGTTTGACATTTATCCGTGTTTACTCAGGTATCCTTCAATCAGGTTCATATGTAATGAACACATCTAAAGGTAAACGTGAACGTATCGGACGTATCCTTCAAATGCACGCTAACAGCCGTCAAGAAATTGAACAAGTATACGCTGGTGATATCGCTGCTGCTATCGGTTTGAAAGATACTACAACTGGTGACTCATTGACTGATGAAAAAGCTAAAGTTATTCTTGAGTCAATCGAAGTTCCAGAACCAGTTATCCAATTGATGGTTGAGCCTAAGACTAAAGCTGACCAAGATAAGATGGGTATCGGTCTTCAAAAACTTGCTGAAGAAGATCCAACATTCCGTGTTGAAACTAACCCTGAAACTGGTGAAACAGTTATCTCTGGTATGGGTGAACTTCACCTTGATGTCCTTGTTGACCGTTTGAAACGTGAACACAAAGTTGAAGCAAACGTTGGTGCTCCACAAGTATCTTACCGTGAAACATTCCGTGCTGGAACACAAGCACGTGGATTCTTCAAACGTCAATCTGGTGGTAAAGGTCAGTTTGGTGATGTTTGGATTGAATTTACTCCAAACGAAGAAGGTAAAGGATTCGAATTCGAAAATGCTATCGTCGGTGGTGTGGTTCCACGTGAATTCATCCCTGCAGTAGAAAAAGGATTGGAAGAATCTATGGCTAACGGTGTCCTTGCTGGATACCCAATGGTTGACATCAAAGCTAAGCTTTACGATGGTTCATACCACGATGTCGATTCATCTGAAACTGCCTTCAAGATCGCTGCGTCTCTTGCACTTAAAGAAGCTGCTAAGACTGCACAACCAACTATCCTTGAACCAATGATGCTTGTAACAATCACTGTTCCTGAAGAAAACCTTGGTGATGTTATGGGTCACGTTACAGCTCGTCGTGGACGTGTTGATGGTATGGAAGCACACGGTAACAGCCAAATCGTTCGTGCATATGTTCCACTTGCTGAAATGTTCGGTTATGCAACAACACTTCGTTCTGCAACTCAAGGTCGTGGTACATTCATGATGGTATTTGACCACTATGAAGATGTTCCTAAATCAGTTCAAGAAGAAATCATCAAGAAAAATTCTGGTGAAGCTTAATTAGAACTTATAAAGTTAAGGTACTTATGAAAGTAAGTGCCTTTTCTATTTGCAATTTTTTGAAAAAAATTATATAATATGACTGTTGAAAGGTTGAATTGAAAGCGTTCAAGTTAATCTTTTCACAATAGGGAGAGCTTGCTCTCAAAATTATATTTATTTGATTTTCATAAGGAGGAAATCACTAATGGTAGTTAAAGTTGGTATTAACGGTTTCGGTCGTATCGGTCGTCTTGCTTTCCGTCGTATCCAAAACGTAGAAGGTGTTGAAGTTACACGCATCAACGACCTTACAGATCCAGTTATGCTTGCACACTTGTTGAAATACGACACAACTCAAGGTCGTTTCGACGGTACTGTTGAAGTTAAAGATGGTGGATTTGAAGTTAACGGTAAATTCGTTAAAGTTTCTGCTGAACGTGACCCAGAACAAATTGACTGGGCTAACGACGGTGTAGAAATCGTTCTTGAAGCAACTGGTTTCTTTGCTACTAAAGCAGCTGCTGAAAAACACTTGCATGCTGGTGGTGCTAAGAAAGTTGTTATCACTGCTCCTGGTGGATCAGATGTTAAAACAGTCGTATTTAACACTAACCACGATATTCTTGATGGTACTGAAACAGTTATCTCAGGTGCTTCATGTACTACAAACTGTTTGGCTCCAATGGCTAAAGCTCTTCATGACAACTTCGGTATCGTTGAAGGTTTGATGACTACTATCCACGGTTACACTGGTGACCAAATGGTTCTTGACGGACCACACCGTAAAGGTGACCTTCGCCGTGCTCGTGCTGCTGCAGCTAACATCGTTCCTAACTCAACTGGTGCTGCTAAAGCAATCGGTTTGGTTATCCCTGAATTGAACGGTAAATTGGACGGAGCTGCTCAACGTGTTCCTGTTCCAACTGGTTCAGTAACTGAATTGGTAGCAGTTCTTGACAAGAACGTTACTGTTGATGAAGTAAACGCAGCTATGAAAGAAGCTTCTAACGAATCATACGGATACACTGAAGATCCAATCGTATCTTCTGATATCGTAGGTATGTCATTCGGTTCATTGTTTGACGCAACTCAAACTAAAGTTCTTGACGTTGACGGTAAACAATTGGTTAAAGTTGTTTCATGGTATGACAACGAAATGTCTTACACTTCACAACTTGTACGTACTCTTGAATACTTCGCGAAAATCGCTAAATAATTCAATTGTATAAAAAGAAGAGCTTCGGCTCGTTTTTTTATTTCCAAAATAATATAACAGCCGTATAAATAGGCTGTTATAATCTCAGTAGGATTGTGATTTATGAATAAGCTAGAAGGCATTCCAAATGAGTAGAAAGAGCATGACATAACCCCAGGAGTTTTTATTAATGTTTTTGTAATAGCTAGCATACCATGAAATAAGTATAAAAACGGTAAGTGATTCAAAATAAGGGTATAGATATCAAAACCAAATAATTCCATGGATAAGGAGGCAAAAAATCGCACAAGTTATTGCCCCACTATCTAACCAAATGTAAGGAGATGGAAAACGTATGCGTATCTTTTCAGCGATGACTACATAGTTAAATCCTTCCCAGAATCCCCAAATAAGACAGATGAATGGGTATGTCAGGATATTACTAGGAAATGATTGGCTCATTACTTCTTTTGTTAATTGTATTGATTGAAGCGGTAGATAGGAATGAATCTGATGAGTAATTCCTTTAAATATGATAAGTGGTAGGGCTACAAGAAGAGATTGAAAAAGGGTGGTAACTAGATTTTTGGTGATTAATCCAAAGTGTCTGAAAGATTCTTTGCGATAAAGCATAACAGTGCTGGTTCCTAAGCCTGCGATGGCAAATTGACAACTAGCTAATAAGATTAATCGCAGCCATAGCGGTACTGAGGTTTGGTTAGTGTATGAAAAAAGAGTTGGTTTAAGAGTAAGAAAGAGGAGCAGAGGAACAAGGGTAAGAATAAGGATTACATTTAGATCATGGTCAGCTTGTTTCTGCTTCTTGTTTAGCTGTTTTTCATGGATATTCGACCTTTCTATTTAGATTATATGCTAAATGTCTTATACTCGCAATAAGCTAGAAATCCTTCTGATTTTGCTATCTCATTTTATGCTATTTTGTGATATATGAAAACGTATTGAAAAAATTAAGGAGTCTGATCAAATGGCTAAATTGACTGTTAAAGATGTTGACTTGAAAGGGCAAAAAAGTTCTCGTTCGTGTTGACTTCAACGTACCTGTAAAAGATGGCGTGATCACTAACGATAACCGTATCACTGCTGCCCTTCCAACTATCAAGTACATTCTTGAACAAGGTGGACGTGCAATCCTCTTCTCTCACCTTGGACGTGTAAAAGAAGAAGCTGATAAAGAAGGCAAATCACTTGCTCCTGTAGCTGCTGACTTGGCTGCTAAATTGGGTCAAGACGTTAAATTTATCCCAGGTGTTACACGTGGTGCTGAATTGGAAGCAGCTGTTAACGCTCTTGAAGATGGACAAGTTCTCTTGGTTGAAAACACTCGTTTTGAAGATGTTGATGGCAAGAAAGAATCTAAAAATGATCCTGAACTTGGTAAATACTGGGCATCACTTGGAGATGGTATCTTCGTAAACGATGCATTCGGTACAGCTCACCGTGCACACGCATCTAACGTTGGTATCTCAGCAAACGTTGATAAAGCTGTTGCTGGTTTCCTTCTTGAAAACGAAATTGCTTACATCAAAGAAGCAGTTGAAACTCCAGAACGTCCATTCGTAGCTATCCTTGGTGGTTCTAAAGTATCTGATAAGATTGGTGTTATCGAAAACCTTCTTGCAAAAGCTGATAAAGTTCTTATCGGTGGTGGTATGACTTACACATTCTACAAAGCACAAGGTATCGAAATCGGTAACTCACTTGTAGAAGAAGATAAACTTGATGTTGCTAAAGCTCTTCTTGAAAAATCAAATGGTAAATTGATCTTGCCAGTTGACTCAAAAGAAGCTAATGCATTTGCTGACTACACTGAAGTGAAAGACACTGAAGGTGAAGCAGTAGACCCAGGTTTCCTTGGTTTGGATATCGGTCCTAAATCAATTGCTGAATTCGATAAAGCCTTGACTGGTGCGAAAACAGTTGTATGGAATGGTCCTATGGGTGTATTTGAAAACCCTGACTTCCAAGCTGGTACAATCGGTGTGATGGACGCAATCGTGAAACAACCAGGCGTTAAATCAATCATCGGTGGTGGTGACTCAGCTGCCGCAGCTATCAACCTTGGTCGTGCAGATAAATTCTCATGGATCTCTACTGGTGGTGGTGCTTCTATGGAACTTCTTGAAGGTAAAGAACTTCCAGGATTGGCTGCACTTACTGATAAATAAGTCTATTAGAATGAAAAGAGTTGGGAAACCAACTCTTTTTTGTGTCATCTCTTTGAATATTTGATAGAGGCTAAAATTATTATTGGGAAGTAAATTTCTCTCAAAAAATTGCGATTATTAGTTTGAACTTTGCGTCATAATACTGTAGAAGTAGCCAAAAGTTTCATAATCATGTTAAAATAGTAAAATGGGATTGAAATTTGAACCGAAAAAATTTAAATTTGGTATGCGTACACTTAAGACGGGGATTGCTGTCTTTCTAGTTTTAGGTCTTTTTTCTGCTTTAGGCTGGGAAGGGCTTCAGATTGGTTGTTTGACAGCAGTCTTTAGTCTTCGAGAAAACTTTGATAGAAGTATTCAGTTTGGTAAATCACGTATTTTTGCGAATACGGTTGGAGGGCTTTTGTCGCTATTATTTTACTTTGTGAATATGTGGTTTAATCATTCAGTTTGGGTGACCTTGCTATTGGTTCCGATTTTGACAATGCTGACGATTGTCATTAATGTGTCCTTTAATAATGCATCTGGTGTTATTGGAGGAGTGGCTGCACTTCTGATTATTACCTTGTCTATTCCACCTGATAATACCTTCACTTATGTTATTGCTCGAGTCTTTGAAACTTTCTGTGGAGTCTTTATAGCAATCCTTGTTAATTATGATTATGATTGGCTACTTAAACACTTAAAATAAGAATGATAGGGTTCTATTGAACTCTATTTTTTATGTTTTTTTGATAAAATCCTTAAATTAGAGCGAGTATACAATATAATGTTCGGGAATTGCTCGTTGTGTAAGAAAAAGTAACATAAACTGTTGACATGTAGAAATATTCAGAATATAATTGTTAGGAAAGGAGGATGATCATGGCAAGAGAGAAAGAATTAAGGCGTTCTCTAGCTGTTTTTCCGATTGGAACAGTTATGAAGTTGACGGATTTAACTGCTCGTCAAATTCGTTACTATGAAGATCAAGGTTTAATTCAACCTGAACGTACAGCTGGAAATCGTCGGATGTACTCATTAAATGATATGGATCGTTTATTGGAAATCAAAGATTTTTTGGATGATGGTTACAATATTGCAGCGATTAAGCATGAGTACGAAGAACGTGAAGTTCGTGCCCAACAAAAACAAGCGGCTTTAACAGATGCGGACGTTCGACGTATCTTGCATGATGAACTCCTTCAGCAAGGCCGTTTTACGACCCCGTCACAACAATTTGGTAACTTGCGTATCTAATTACGCTTTGAACTTTTATTTTTGGTTTTATAAAGGAGACCCCTATTATGGCAATCACAGCAGCTGATATTCGTCGCGAAGTCAAAGAGAAGAATGTTACTTTCTTACGTTTAATGTTCTCTGATATTCTTGGTGTTATGAAGAACGTTGAAATTCCTGCGACAGATGAACAGTTGGATAAGGTACTTTCAAATAAAGCTATGTTTGATGGTTCATCAATCGAGGGATTTGTTCGTATCAATGAATCTGATATGTATCTTTATCCAGATCTTGATACGTGGACAGTTTTCCCTTGGGGTGATGAAAATGGTGCAGTAGCTGGTCTTATTTGTGATATCTATACCTCTGCAGGTGAACCATTTGCTGGTGACCCTCGTGGTAACTTGAAAAAGGCTTTGCGTCATATGGAAGAAGTTGGTTATAAATCATTTAACCTTGGACCAGAACCAGAATTCTTCCTTTTCAAATTAGATGAACAAGGTAATCCTACACTTGAAGTTAACGATAAAGGTGGTTATTTTGACCTTGCACCAACTGACCTTGCAGATAACACACGTCGTGAAATCGTTAATGTGTTGACAGAGATGGGATTCGATGTTGAAGCATCTCACCACGAAGTGGCTGTTGGTCAACATGAAATCGACTTCAAGTATACAGATGTTTTTGAAGGCTTGTGATAATATCCAAATTTTCAAAATTGGTTGTTAAGACAATCGCTCGTAAACATGGTCTTTATGCGACATTTATGGCGAAACCTAAATATGGTATTGCTGGTAGCGGTATGCACTGTAACATGTCTCTCTTCACTGAAGAAGGAAATGCATTCTTTGATCCAGAGGATCCACGTGGTATGCAATTGTCTCAAGATGCTTACTACTTCCTTGGTGGTTTGATGAAACATGCATACAACTATACTGCAATTATTAACCCAACAGTTAACTCTTACAAACGTTTGGTTCCTGGATACGAAGCTCCTGTATATATTGCATGGGCAGGTAGCAACCGTTCACCATTGATCCGCGTTCCTGCGTCTCGTGGTATGGGTACACGTTTGGAATTGCGTTCAGTAGACCCAATGGCAAACCCATACTTGGCACTTGCTGTACTTTTGGAAGCAGGTCTTGATGGTATTATCAACAAGATTGATGCTCCAGATCCAGTTGAAACAAATATCTACTCAATGTCTCCTGAAGAACGTAAAGAAGCAGGTATTATTGATTTGCCATCAACACTTCGTAACGCTCTTAAAGCATTGGAAACAGATGAAGTTGTTCGTCAAGCTTTGGGTAATCATATCTATACAAACTTCCTTGATGCGAAACGTATGGAATGGGCAAGCTATGCTACCTTTGTTTCACAATGGGAAATTGATAACTACTTGGACATTTATTAAAAAATTAAATTTGAAAATCAGGTTATGCCTGGTTTTCTTTTCTTTTAAATTTATTAAGTTCTTGGACAAATTACGTAGTTTTAACTGAGCTGTTTTCTTTTGTCATATTTCTTTATTCCCCCTTAATCGCATTAAAATATGGGAGTGTTAAACTAATTTTATATTAATCTTATTCAGGGGGAAATATGAAAACTACAAAAAAAGCTGCTTTGGCAGCAGCCTCAAGTGCATTATTGCTCGGTCTTACAGTCGCACAAACAGTTAATGCTGATACTTATACAGTTCAAAATGGAGATTCATTCTTCGGAATTGCTAGTCAGTATGGGGTAGATCCTTATCAATTGGCAGCTGAAAACGGCATGACTATTTGGTCAACAATTGTTCCTGGTGGAAGCTTGGAAGTTTCAGGTGCTACGACAGCAGTTGAAGAAACGACAGAAGCTTCTTCTTCAGAGGTAACAGCTACTGATTCAGATGCTACTTGGAATCGTTATCCAGTTGGTCAATGTACATGGGGTGTTAAGGAAGTCGCCCCATGGGCAAGTAACTGGTGGGGTAATGGTGGCGATTGGGCAGGAAGCGCTGCTAGCCAAGGTTACGCTGTAGGTTCAACACCTGTGACAGGATCAATTGTATGTTGGACTGATGGTGGTTATGGTCACGTTGGTTATGTAACAGAAGTTGGTCAAGATGGTCAAATTCAGATCTTGGAGTCAAACTATAACAACCAGCAACAAATCAACAACTATCGTGGTTGGTTTGACCCACAAAACTCAACTACACCAGGTTCAGTATCTTACATTTATCCAGGTGCATAAAATGAAAAAAGCGTTATAAGCGCTTTTTTTACTTGTTGGAAGGGTTGTGCTCCAGATTGGATTTAAACTTAAAAAAATGGTAGCCATCTAGCTACCATTTTTTATTTATCAGGTGTGAGAATCATTGGAATAATGATTGGTTCACGTTCTGTTTTTTCATATAAGAATGGGCGTAAAGCATTGACGATTGCTCCATTAACAGATTGGATGCTAGCATCCTTATTCTTAAGAGCGATACGAATAGCATTGAATAGAATGCGTTGGCTTTCGCGGATAAGATCGCCAGATTCACGCATGTAGATGAAGCCACGACTGAGGATGTCTGGACCGGCTAGAATCATCTTAGACTTGAAGTCGACAGTTGCTACGGCAAGTACGACACCATCTTCAGAGAGATCACGACGGTCACGAAGAACGGCAGCTCCGATATCCCCAATACCATTACCATCAACATAGATATCTTGAGCATTGAAGTGACCTGCACGACGCGCAGAGTCTTTTGTTAGGGCTAAGACATCACCATTTTCCATAATGAAGATATTATCTTTTGGAACGCCACAATCAACAGCAAGGCCTGCGTGGACTTTCTGCATGCGGTATTCACCGTGAACAGGCATGAAGAATTTTGGTTTGATCAAACGAAGCATGAGTTTTTGCTCTTGTTGACCACCGTGTCCAGAGGTATGGATATTGTTGATTTTACCGTGGATAACATCGACGCCAGCTTCTTGAATAGTATTAATCAAGCGGTTAACGCTGGTTGTGTTTCCTGGGATAGGGCTAGATGAGAAGATAACAGTGTCACCAGGTTGTAGTGTCACTTGGCGGTGCATCCCGTTAGCGATACGTGCAAGTGCTGCCATAGGCTCTCCTTGAGAACCGGTACACATGATAAGAATCTCACTGGCATGGTAGTTTTTTCATCTCACTAGGGGTCAATGATAGTTCCTTTTGGAACTTTGATGTAGCCTAGTTCAACCCCATTGACAATGGCTTTTTCCATAGAACGTCCGAATGACAACAATCTTACGGCCAGTTTTTACAGCGGCTTCGGCAGCTTGTTGTAGACGGAAAATGTTTGAGGCAAATGAGGCGAAGATAATACGTCCGTGGATGCCTTCAATAATTTTCATGATGGATTGACCAACGACCTTCTCGGAATTTGTGAAAGTTGGTACTTCAGCATTGGTTGAGTCTGAGAGGAGGCAAAGAACGCCTTCTTCACCAAGTGCAGCCATACGGTGAAGGTCTGCTGGCTCACCTACTGGGGTGAAGTCAAACTTAAAGTCACCGGTACAAAACAATTTTACCTTGAGGTGTATGGATGACAATACCGAGAGGTTCTGGAATTGAGTGAGTAGTGCGGAAGAAGGTCACGCTCATATTTTTGAAAGTAAGCTCTGTATTAGCATTAATTTCATAGAGTTGTGCGTCACGAAGTAGTCCGTGTTCTTCCAATTTTCCTTTGATAAGAGCAAGAGCAAGTGGTCCTGCATAAATTGGGATATTTGCCTGTTTAAGAAGGAAGGGGATCCCACCAATATGGTCTTCGTGACCGTGGGTAATGACAAGTGCCTTTACACGATCAACGTTTTCAACGATGTAAGAATAGTCCGGGATAACATAATCGATTCCGAGAAGATCATCCTCGGGGAATTTAATACCCGCATCGACGATGATAATCTCATCTTGGTATTCAATACCATAGGTGTTTTTACCGATTTCCCCCAAACCACCAATCGCATAAACCCCAACTTCTTCAGGTTTTAGATTGATTTTTGATGCCATGGTCTTAGAACTCCGTTACTTCAAAAATCGCCTGTTTCTTTTTCGTATTCAAGGGCTTTTTCTGAGAGGAGCTCGATGAATTCGATGTTATAGGCAGTGTTTTTTTCGATGATTTGACGAGCTTGGATACGTCCCTCAAGTTCAGTTTCTGCATCGATATCTAGGTAGAGTGATTTTGTCTGTTCACGGCGTGGATTACGCTCTTTAGTTTCTTGGTAAAAGACTTTATAAATCATGGTTTTCCTTTCTTTCCAAAAGGCTCTGCCATTCTATAAAAAAACCGGTCAAGTTAATCTTTCTATGATTTACTTGACGTTATGATATTCACTTTATGAGTAATAGCTAGTAGCCTTGATTCGTTTAACAATTACTATTATTGTACCATAAGATAGGGGCTAGATAAAGAAAATGGCGGAAAAAGTTGGAAAATGTTCGTTTCTGGGAAACAGTGACTTGTGTTATAATAGAAAAGCATAAAAGGAAACAAGGAAAAAAGATGAAAATATTAGCATTTGATACTTCTAGCACAGCTTTATCAGTAGCCTTGTTAGAAGATGAGAAACTAGTGGCAGAGTCAACTGTCACAGTAAAAAAGAACCACAGTATTAGTCTAATGCCAACCATTGATTTTTTAGTTGCTCAGGCAGGTTGGCAACCGTCTGATTTAGAACGTATTGTGGTTGCACAGGGTCCTGGTTCTTACACAGGGCTTCGTGTGGCTGTCGCAACAGCTAAGACTTTAGCCTATGCGCTCGACATTGATTTGGTGGGAGTTTCAAGCCTACAGGCACTGACAGACCTTTCGGTTGACGGTGTTGTGATTCCTATTATGGATGCCCGTCGTAATAATGTTTACGTTGGTTTTTATGAAAATGGTCAGGCCCTCGTCCCAGATTGCCATGCAGCTTTTGTAGATGTTCTTGAGCAAGCTAAAACTTTTGAAAAGGTGACATTTGTCGGTGAAGTGGCTAATTTTGTGGATCAGATTAAAGAAAGCCTTCCAGAAGCAACTATCTTGTCAAGTCTTCCGTCTGCCCAGTTAATTGGTCGTTTAGGCTTGTCCTTGCCTTCTGTTGATGTGGATGCTTTTGTTCCATATTACTTGAAGCGGGTTGAGGCGGAAGAGAATTGGCTTAAGACGCATGAGGAGACTAACCGTGACAACTACATCAAGCGCGTCTAGATTGAGTAGCCAAGAGCAAGCTCAACTGATTTATCGGATTTTGTCGGATGTTTATGACAAATCTCCGTGGACGATAGAACAAGTGGTAGCGGACTTGGCTTTGGATACTACTGAGTATTTCTATGTTTATGACCAGGAAGAAGTTGTTGGTTTTTTAGCCCTTCAAAATTTGGTGGGTGAGCTTGAGGTGACCAATATCGCCGTTTTAAAAGCTTATCAGGGGCGTGGTTATGCTAGTCAGCTGATGAATCATTTGGAAGAGCGTAGTGAGCCTATATTTCTAGAAGTGAGGTCTTCAAATCAAGTCGCTCAGGCACTTTATAGAAAATTTGGTTTTGAAAGTCTAGGAATTCGGAAAAATTATTATCATGAGCCTCAAGAAGATGCAGTTATCATGAGGCGAGAGGAAGTCTAATGGCAGATAGATATATTTTGGCAGTGGAGAGCTCATGTGATGAGACTTCAGTTGCCGTTTTGAAAAATGAGAAGGAACTTTTAAGTAATATTATTGCCAGTCAGGTGGAAAGCCATAAACGTTTTGGTGGTGTTGTTCCTGAGGTGGCTAGCCGTCACCATGTGGAAGTGGTAACTCTTTGCATTAAAGATGCCCTTTCTGAGGCGGGAATTACTGCTGAACAACTAGATGCTGTAGCAGTAACCTATGGTCCTGGTTTGGTCGGGGCGCTCTTGGTCGGGATGGCAGCAGCTAAGGCCTTCGCTTGGGCACACGGATTGCCTTTGATTCCAGTTAACCATATGGCTGGACATCTTATGGCGGCGCGTGAGGTTCAAGAATTGGAATATCCCCTCTTAGCGCTTTTGGTGTCTGGAGGGCACACAGAGTTGGTTTATGTGTCAGAACCGGGAAATTACAAGATTGTTGGTGAGACACGTGATGATGCAGTTGGTGAGGCCTATGACAAGGTCGGGCGTGTGATGGGGTTGACCTACCCAGCTGGGCGTGAAATTGATGAATTGGCTCATAAAGGGAAAGATGTTTATGATTTTCCACGCGCTATGATTAAGGAAGACCACTTGGAGTTTTCATTTTCAGGCTTGAAGTCAGCCTTCATCAATTTGCACCATAATGCAGAGCAAAAGGGTGACGTCCTAATTAAAGAAGACCTTTGTGCTTCTTTCCAAGCTGCTGTGTTGGATATCCTTCTAGCTAAGACTAAGAAAGCCTTGGAGCGTTATCCTGTCAAGACACTTGTTGTTGCAGGTGGTGTGGCAGCTAATCAAGGCTTACGTGAACGTTTGGCTGAAGAAATCACAGATGTAGATGTGGTTATTCCGCCTTTACGTCTTTGTGGTGACAATGCTGGCATGATTGCTCTAGCAGCCGCTATTGAATGTGATCAAAAACATTTTGCTGAGTTGGACTTGAATGCAAAACCAAGTCTAGCCTTTGCAGGATTTGAAGAATAAGAAGAACCTCTTACTAGTTTGGTAAGAGGTTCCTTTAGAAAGGAATTGAGTGTGTCTGACTTTCGTTTAGGTGTAAAAGCCGCGGTACCGACAGCTTTAGGCTATGTAGCTATTGGTCTAGCCTTTGGTGTTGTAGCAGCAGCTCGGGTCTATCACCTTGAGTCGTCTCACTGTGTGCCTTGGTCTATGGTGGCTCGGCCCAGTTTGCCATGTGTGCCTTAGTAGTTGCAGGAGCTGGTCTAGGTGAGTTAACCTTGACTGTTTTCTTGGTTAATTTGCGTAACATGTTGATGAGTTTACATGCAACGACGATTTTTACAAAAACAAGCCTTTGGAATCAGCTGGGAATTGGTAGTCTGATTACGGATGAAAGTTATGGTGTCTTGTTGGGAGAATATGTGCATTATAAAGATATTCCTGCTAACTGGATGCATGGTAACAATATTTTTAGCTATCTGGTTTGGATTGTATCATCAGTTGTTGGTTGTTTGATTGGTTCCATGATTCCTAATCCTGAGCTATTTGGTTTGGATTTTGCTTTGATTGCCATGTTTATTGGTTTGTTAAGTAGTCAGATTGATGTCTTGTTAGGGGAAGGAGTGCGTAAGCTACTCTTGATTTTACTATCTATTGCTGTGGCTTATCTGAGCTTTAGTGTCATCTTGTCGGAATCTTTGGCTGTTTTAGTGGCTACTTTGGTTGGATGTAGTGTGGGGGTGATGTGTGATGGCCGTCAATAAGTTTATTCTCATTGCTATTCTACTTGGGTTTGTGGTCAGCTGGGTTCCTCGTGTGCTTCCCTTTGTTTTAGTGAAATACAAGGGGCTTCCAGATATCGTTGTTCGATTTTTGCACTATTTACCAGTTTCTATCCTCTTTGCTCTGATTCTCTCTAGTCTCACGACTGAGAAGATTGGTCACTTGCCACAGTTTAAGTGGATGGAAATCCTGGCTACTGTGCCAACGGTAATTGTAGCCTTTAAGAGCAAAAATCTGCTCTATGCAGTAATCGTTGGTATAATATCTATGGCCCTGATTCGTTTCGTATTTTAGCAAATGAAAAGACTTGGAGTTGCTCTTAGTGAGTCGCTTTCCAAGTCTTTTTTAGTTATTGTTAAAAAAGGCAGCAATGTCGTCTTCACTGAGACCAATCATTGGATCTATAGTTGTCCAATTTTCTTCAGTTAAACGATAGTTTTCTTCTGTTTGCACAGGTTTGTTAACAGACTTATCCACAGGTTGTGAATAAGTGTTAACAAGATCTGGGGATGGATTGATATTTCCCGAAAAGTCTTTGTTTTCAAAGGTTTCTGAGGGGTAGTTGTTTTTCGTTTTTGTTTGATTGGGTGCCTCTGTTGTCTCGTTTTTAACAATCTTTTCGACAGACTTATCAACAACTTGTGTATAAGTTTGTTCAAAACGTTGGATGAGATAAGTATTTCGTTTAGCTCCTTCGTTGCGAACGGCATAATCAAAGGCTGCGATTTCCCCTAACATGACTAGCTTACTCTTGGCGCGTGTGATGGCGGTGTAGATGAGGTTACGTTGTAGCATACGTCCACTTTGGCGTGTGATGGGAAGGATAACGACTGGAAACTCACTCCCTTGGGATTTGTGGATTGACATGGCATAGGCCAGAGTAATCTTATTCCATTCGTTACGAGGATAGATAACCTCATTGCCATCAAAGGACATGTAAATTTCGTCCTGCTTGCTTTCAGTATATTTACCAGGGATGAGATCAGTAATGATGCCGATGTCGCCATTGAAGACATTGAGTTCAGTATCGTTGACCAGATGGAGAATCTTGTCGTTCTTACGGAAGAAAATGTCATTAAAGGCAAATTGATTGGCCTTTTCTTGAGGATTAAGTAGGTCCTGCATAATAGTATTGAGATTGTTAATACCAGCCTGTCCTCGATACATGGGAGCTAGAATCTGCACATCCTGAGCAGCAATCCCGCTCTTTATAGCGGCAGAGACAATTTTAGGGACCATCTGTGGAATATGGTTGACATTGGCCTCAAAGTAAGAGCGGTCAGCCTTTTTCTCTGTGAAATCAGCGGGTAGTTGGCCTTGACGCATCTGACTAGCTAGGGTAACGATGGTGGAGTCCTCAGATTGTCTGAAAATTTTGGTCAGAGAAACCTTAGGCAAGTCATCAATCTGCAAAAGGTCAGCCAAGACCTGGCCAGGGCCTACGGAAGGCAGTTGGTCTTGGTCACCCACAATGACGACTTGGGTTGAATCAGAGATACTTTCAAAGAGTTGATTGGCCAACCAAGTATCAACCATAGAAAACTCATCGATGATAATCAAGTCGCAATCGAGATAGTCCTCTAAGGTCTTGAAATCGTCCTCGCTATTGAGTCCCAAATGTCTATGGATAGTGGCACTAGGGAGTTGGGTGAGTTCGTTCATTCGACGAGCAGCCCGTCCCGTTGGCGCCGCTAAAATAATAGGCAAATCAGACTTTTTGAGATCTAGACCATGAAGGTCGGCATAGGTTTTAATAATGCCGTTAATAACAGTGGTTTTCCCTGTTCCGGGACCACCTGTCAGGATGAAGACCTTGCTTTGTAGGGCTTTGATAATGGCATCTTTTTGCACCTTATCATAAGTAATACCAAGCTCCTCTTCCACCTCTTCAAGACTTGCTTGGATTTTGTCCTCAGCACTGATGTCAGGTTGGTCTTTCATGATACGAGTTAGGTGGGTATAGATGCCTTGTTCCGCAAAATATAGGGTATTATCAAAGATTTTAGTCTCTACATTTTGCACCTTGTCCTCTTGGATGAGATTGGTTAATTCCTTAGCGACCAAGGCAGGATCCAGTTCAATCTGGCGAGCACTTTCCAAAAGGATGATAGTTCGTTCAAGCAAGGATTTGGCTTCGATATAGGTGTCGCCTTCTTCCATGCTAGCTTCTAGCAGACAATGAATCAAGGCAGCTCGTAAACGTTCAGGAGCATCACTAGCAATTCCTAAGCGTTCGGCTAGTTGGTCAGCTATTTTAAATCCGATTCCTTGAACTTCCTCTACCAAGAGATAAGGGTGTTCCTCGATAAGGTTGAGCGATTCTTCCTTATATTGATTGAAAATTTGTGAGGCAGCTTTTGGTGTGAGTCCATAGCTGGAAAGTTTGGACAAGATTTGCTCGGTTCCATAGTTGATTTTTAACTTTGCAACGAAGGCTTCTCGGTTTACCTTTGAAAGGTTAGGAATCTGTTCTAACTTGCTAGGATCCTCGAGAATCTTGTCAATTGGGTCTTCGCCATAGATCTCGACAATACGCTCAGCTGTTTTCTTACCAATCCCCTTAAAATTGTCGCTAGCGAAATACTTGATAAGACCGCTGGCAGAAGGTTTTGACCGTTCGTAGCGTGTCATTTGGAGTTGTTCACCATATTTGGGATGATTGGTTAGCTGACCCCAGAAGGTATAATCTTCACCTTCCATGACATCTCCCATGGTTCCTGTGACAATGATTTCATAGTCCTCAAAATCACTGTCTGTTTCGTCAATTTCTAAGAGTAGGATACGAAAAAAATTACTAGCGTTTTCAAAAATGACGCGTTCGATAGTTCCTGAAAAATAAAATTCTTGCATGTGTTTTTCCTAGATACATAATAAGGCTGGGTTTCCCCAACCTTATCTTATTTAGTGTTTTTAGTTGTCCTCAACGGTACCAATTTTATTAAGTGGCCAGAAGCGGAATTTGACCTCTCCTACAAGAGCACTCTTGTCAAAGAAACCAACTGCTCGGCTATCTTTGGAAACAATACGGTTGTCTCCAAGTAGGAAATATTTGCCTTCAGGAACAGTGACAGAGAAGGTCGTGTTACCATCAGCATTGGTTGTAAAGGCCTTGGCATCCTTAGCTAGTTGTTGGAAGTATCCACTCTTGCTCTTGTCATCGTTGTAAGCATATTCTTTTTGTAGCTTATCCTTGGCAAAGGCAGCTTGGAATTCTTTGAGGTATTCTTCCTTGACTTCTTTACCGTTGACAGTAAGTTTATCATTTTGATAGGTAATGGTATCACCTGGCATACCGATGATACGTTTGACGATTTGTTTTGTCTTACCGTCTTCGACTTCCTTGGCAACGACAATATCGAAGCGTTCAATGGATGTGTGTTTCAAAACGATAACACGTTGATTATTGGCTAGAGTAGGATCCATTGAGTGGCCGTCAACCTGGACAGGGAGCCAAAGGAAGAGGCGAGTCAAAAGGAAAAATGTGATAAAGAGGATAAAGAGTCCCCATTCACGAAGTAAAATGAGGAAGTATTGGGTCCATTTGTTTTTTCATAGTTAAGGCCTTTCAGGGTTATTTTAAGCGTTGGTAGGCTTTTTTGGTATTGGCGAAATGATATTTAGCAGTAGTTTGGAGAGCCTGATCTCCGTAGGCTTGAAGAAGCTTAGCTGCGACCTGGTCAGATTTAGCGCCAGCACCTGAAGGAAGGGTGTAGCCAACCTCTTGGCTGAGTTTGTCAAGATTTTCCAGGAAGAGATTGCGAGCGATGATAGAGCTCACCGCGACAGCTAAGTATTTCCCTTCAGCCTTTTCTTCTAAAGTGATAGGAAAGTCAAAGCGATTGCGTTCATTCTTGAGGTATTTCTGATAATTTTTCTCACTGGTGAAGGCATCAATGACAATCTTATCTGGTTTAGCACCTGATTGTAACAATAGAAAGATAGCCTGATTGTGGAGAGCTACTTTAACGGACACAGCATTATGACTCTTACCGTCTCCGACCACTTCATTGTACTTTCTAGGCGAAAGAAGAAGTGCCTTGTGAGGAATTTTCTCCTCCAATATAGGTGCAATCTGACGAATCTTGATATCATTAAGATTTTTAGAATCATCGACCCCAAGAGATTTCAAAAAGGCATGGTCAGCTGGGGTAACTAGACTAGCTACAACAGCTAGACCACCAAAATAGGAGCCATTTCCGACTTCATCTGATCCAATTAGGGCTAAGTTTTGCCCATCAGGTGAATGATTAGGTTCAGCTTGGTATCCAAAACGGCTAGCCAAGACTTCTGGCTTAGCTCCTTGGAAAGTTACCTTTCCTGAGGTATAGGCGATGACACTTACTCCATCGACTTTGGCTGAAAAACTTGCATAAGGATTTTTAGTCGCAGTCGCATAGCTTGCCAGGTCCTTCTGGAGTGTCGAAATCTGCTCTGCTGTCATTTTTAATACGATTGTGCCCATGAAATCTATTTAGCACAAAAAGGAGAATTGGTAGATATTTTACAGACTCGAAATCCCTGAAAATTATTTTCTAGAGAAGTGCAAAGTCTAAAATTTACGAAAGTTAAAATTTAGGATATAATGATTAGAAAGAGAATGCCTAACCATGCTCTTTTTTCCACAATTAGAGAAAATGGGTTGGCATTTAAGTGTCGAACACGCCTCAGAGTAAGTGTCTGAATCTTGCTAAAAAATGGCGATATAAAAGCAATAAAATAAGGAGAAGCTGCGGTGGCGAATCCGTGACCACCATTGATTGGCAGCTAACAAGCAAATGGCAAATAAGAACCGTTACAAATTTCATTTTGGAGAGAAGAACCTCACGCTAACAACTGATAAAGATAACCTATTCATGGAAGAGGTTGAGCGTGTTGCCCACGAGAAATATAAAATTATCAAAGAGCAGATGAAAAACGCTGACAATGAAACGATTGCTATCCTAATGGCTATCAATTCTTTGTCGACTCAGTTGGAACGTGAAATCCAAGTTGAAGATATGGAAAAAGAGTTGGAAACGTTGAGGGCTAAGCAACTTGAACAACTTAAGGTCAAGGCGACAGCTACAAATGACGATGAGGATGACGCATGATTGGACTCCTTGTCTTAGCTATCGTGGCTTGGAATTTCTACATTGGCTACCGTCGAGGCCTCTTTATGCAAGCTTATTACGTGGTTTCAGTCATTATTGCCATGTGTGTAGCGGCCTACTTTTACCGGTCGCTAGGAGAGGCTATCAATCTTTGGGTACCTTATACCAATCCAACCAAAGATGCTAGTATAGCTTTCTTTAAAGATCAGAACATCTTCTCACTTGACCGTGTCTATTATGCAGGTGTTGCCTATTTTGCTATTTACTGTGTGGCTTATTATGGCTTACGCTTTCTTGGGATTTTCTTCCATTTTGTGAGAATTGAGCGACTTGATCAGAGACGTTACCAAGTGGTAGGTGGTGTCTTGGCCTCCTTAGTGAGTCTTGTGCCTTTGACTATGTTTGGGAATATTCTTGCGACTGTTCCCATGAATAACATTCAAACGGTCTTGTCATCTAGCTGGGTTTTGCGCCTTTTGATTAATTGGAATTTTCCAGTTAGTCAGATTATTCAGCACTTGTGGACAAGTGTGATATAGAAAATAGAAGTCTTCCTTGATTAAGGGAGGCATTTTTGTTCTTTGTTTTGGTAACATATGAAAAAAGACTGAACACAAGGTCTCAGTCTTTCTTATCTATTTTTACCCTAAGGTTGCAATGGTACATCCGGAACCACCAGCACTTTGTGGGGCATATTCAAAACTTTTAACATGGCGATGACGGCGGAGATATTTGGTAACAGCATCACGGATGACACCTGTACCAATACCGTGGATGATGTCCACCTGACTCATGTTATTAAGTAGGGCTTGGTCAATAAAGGCATCAAGCTCTTGCATGGCTTCTTCGTAACGTTTCCCACGAAGGTCTAGACGGGCACGAGGACCGCCAGATGTCTTCTTGGCTTTTTTAACCACGTTAATCTGTTTCTTCTTAGGTTGTTGGGCTTCAGCTTGGGCACGAACCAGAGTGAATTCGTCTGCCTTGAGGGTCATCTTGATGAGACCGACCTGAGCTTCCCAGTTACCATTTTTGGCTTGACTGGTAAGGGTACCACGTTGCCCATAGGCGGTAACGATGATATCATCTCCGACACGAGGGGCACGCGCAGCCTTTTCTTTCTTAGCCTTACGAAGGACCTTATTCTTAGAGAGGTCCACTTGTGGGGCAAGTTTCTTGAGTTTTCCTTTGGCGTCGATAACCTCATGAGGTTTGAGTTGACTCTTATCGTGGAGATTTTTGAGAATACTATCGCTCTCAGCCAAAGCGGTATCAACCATCTCTTGAATTTCTTTTTGAGCCTTTTCGAGTTCCTTGTCGTATTCATGGGAGAATTCGTTATAGAGTTTCTTGACCGCACGGTTGAATTTAAGGTTCTCTTGCTCCACGTCCTTGATGTGTTCCAGACGTTTTTGTGTTTCCACAGTTTGGGCTTCAAGTTGCTCGATGATACGGTTGACATCACTATCAGTATCAGTGAGGTTTTCTGCCTCCTTGACAATTAATCTCATTCAAACCGAGGCGTCGAGCAATTTCAAAGGCATTAGAACGACCAGGAACCCCTTGCATAAAACGATAGGTAGGGCTTAAAGTCGCTGTGTCAAACTCCATGCTGGCATTTTCCACATGTTGCGTCTCAATCCCATAAGGCCTTAAGCTCAGGATAGTGAAGTGGTAGCCATGGTCTTAATCTGACTTAAAACGGAGGTGCTCTAAGATTGCCATGGCTAGACTAGCCCCTTCCTGAGGGTCGGTACCAGCCCCAAGCTCATCGACCAAGACCAGACTGTTACTGTCGGCAGCATTCAGAATCTCAACAATGTGGGTCATGTGACTAGAGAATGTTGACAAACTCTGTTCAATAGACTGTTCATCTCCGATGTCCGCAAAAATCTCTTGGAAAATGGCGACACGGCTGCCCTTATCAGCCAAAATTGGAAGACCAGATTGAGCCATTAGTTGTGCTAGTCCTAGCGTTTTAAGCATGACCGTTTTACCACCAGTATTGGGACCTGTGATGACAATGGCCGTAAGGTCCTCATCAAAGTGCAAATCGTTGGCTACAGGATTGACCAAGAGAGGGTGACGAACGTTAAGTAGTTGTAGTGTTTGGTTGTCACTAATCTTTGGAATAACCGCTTTTTTATCATGGAGATAGAGGTATTTTCCTCGAATGAAGTCCATGTGGCCCAAAATCCAAGCGTTGTTAGCGATAGCAGCAGCTTGTGGGCGCAGTTGATCAGACAGTTCATGCAGGATACGAGCCATCTCGTGGCGTTCGTCTGCACGTAATTGTGTAATTTCTTCGTTGAGCTGGATAACGGCACGTGGCTCGATATATACTGTGTTTCCAGAGCTTGAGATGTCATGCACAACCCCAGCAATACGGTTACGGTAGGTGTTTTTGACAGGAAGCACCGAACGACCGTTACGACTAGCAATCAAACTCTCAGCCAACATGTGGCCAGATTTCTTGAGAATGTCTTGTAAGGTCTGGCGAATGGCATCATCACAAGATTTGAGTTGACGACGAATATTTTGCAACTCTGGGCTAGCAAAATGCTCAATAAAACCACCGTCATTGATGCTCTGAAGACTGCCTTGTAGACTTGGGAAGGCTTCAATCTTTTGCGAAAAGACGTTTAAGGGCGAATAAGTTCTACATTTCAAGGTCAGCGTAAAGCGACCGAGGTCAGCTGAAGCTTGTAGCACCTTCTTGATGGCAATGAGCTCCTGAATGTTGAGGTCAGCATCCAGTTCCAAACGACGCAAGGGGCTCAGTAAAATATCTCGCAAGCTACCAATGGCAAAGCCATGGTGCTCTACGAAAATCTCTGCCATTTCTTGAATTTCTGTAAATTGATTTTGAATTCTTTCTGGATTGGTCATAGGCACCAAGTCACGCAACTCCGCCTGAGCCTGTTCAGTCTGCAGGTATTCTGTGAACTGGTCCTTGACCTTGTTAAATTCTAATTGGTCTAAAATCTTTGTGTTCATAGCTTCTATTATAGCACACCCTGTCAAGAGGGGCGGGGTGGTGGAATGAATTGATTTGCTCACAAAAATAGTAAATTTATGCATATTTTACTCATGATTATTTACAAATACAGTGTTAGCAATTTTACTGCATGAATTACTCATGCCAATGTAGGTCAGCTGACTTATACTGTTTATGAAAATAAAAAAGTAGGAGGATTGGCTAATGAGTCAATTAATTGTAAAAAATGTCAGTAAAATATTTGGTGAGGATGATAATCTTGTCCATGCTTTGTCCAATGTTTCATTTGATGTAGATAAAGGTGATTTTCTCGCTATTATGGGGTCCAGTGGTAGTGGTAAGACCACCTTATTGAATTGTATTTCTACTATTGACGAGCCAACTTCTGGAGATATTTCTTTCGAAGGGTTTGATATTGTTCATGCAAAAGACAGTGAGTTAGCTGATTATCGGTCACAAAACATTTCCTATATTTTTCAATCCTATAATTTAGTAGAGACGTTGACAGTATATGAAAATATTGTCTTACCATTGCAAATTCAAGGAAAGAGAGTTAGTTTATCTAAGAAAAAAAATTGAGGAAGTTTTGGAAAAATTATCTATTTCAAAACTTAGAAATAAATTCCCAAATCAATTGTCAGGTGGACAACGGCAGCGTGTAGCTACAGCAAGGGCGCTGGTAGATGATTCTAAGCTTTTAATCGCTGACGAACCTACGGGGGCTCTAGATTCTGCAAATTCGGAAAATCTGATGGCTTTATTACAAGAAATCAATCAAAAATTTGAGATCACTATTATTCTGGTTACCCATGATCCTGCGGCAGCTAAATATTCATCGCGGATGCTTTTATTAAAAGATGGTCATATTATCGAGGATTTGTATCGCAATGGCATGTCTAATGATGCATATTTGGAAACTATTTATCAAAAGACTAGATAAGGGGATAATATGTATCCAAAATTAATTATCCGTAACGTTTTGCGTAACATACAAACGTATAGCATTTATTTTTTTAGTTTAACATTAATTTATAGCCTGCTTTATGCTTTTAATGCTCTTCCAAATCATCCAGTTATGACTAGTTTGTCTGGTTCTAAAAAAATGTTAACAACCATTATGACCCAATATATGGGAATAGTATCTTATATGGTTGTTGGAGCTGTTAATTTTTTGATTGTTTATTCGACAAATTTTGTTCTAAAACGAAGACAGAAGGAATTAGGTCTCTATGCGAGCTTGGGAATGAAGAAATGTCATATTATGGGAGTTGTTTTTGTGAGACCTTGTTCATTAATTTGCTCTCATTAGTAGTTGGGCTCTTGTTTGGATTGATGATATTGATTCCTGTCTCATCTCTTGCTTCAGACTTCTTTATGGGAAATTATTTTGGAAGAAAATTATTTTGGGACAATTATTCAGTTGAATTGTTAGTTGTCTGTTACTTGGTGACGAGCCTTATCATTGGTGCACTGGATGTGTTATCTTTTAGAAAGCAAAAAATTATCAGTCTCATCCAAGATAATGAAAAAAAAGAACTATTATTTCAAAAGCTCATGGTAAATGGCAGATATTCCTGTTTACAATAAGTACGATATTGTTTTGTGTGATTTGCTTTTATCTTTCAAATTATAGTCATTTGAGATTTTTGAAAAATCATGCCTTAGCTTTTATTGTACTATTTCTGATTGTGGTTGTTTATTTTATACTTCCTTGAGTCAGTTTATTTTGAGGTTGATTAGTACCACACCGAAACTATATTTTCAAAGATATAACAGCTTTAAAGTTCGTCAGTTTTCAAAGCAAGCGGATAACAATTCTATTGTCATAGCAGTTTTGTCCCTTTTTATGACACTCACATTAACACTACTGATTTTTAGTGGCAGTACCTATACAAGTATGGAAAAGGATATTGAGACCTACACTCCATACGATATGGAAGTCTCTCTTTATCGAGGCGAGGATTTTCATTATTTAAATATGACGACCAAGGATTGTTTGAAAGCAGATGGCTTTAACTTCAATGTGGTTGATACAGAGTATCAATATACTATTCATAAGGCAGATAGTACTTATAAAGATATTATTGACACCAATCATCTTTGGCCGCATGATAAGTATCTACCTGATACTCCTTTGAAAGTAATCAGTTTGTCAAGTTACAATCATTTAATGAAGATACAGGGAAAAGAGGGAATTGCCCTCAAAAATGATGAATATGCTGTAAATCAACATTATAAAGGAACAGAAAAACAAATTAAAGACTTTCTTAAAAAAGGTGAAACATTAACTATTGGTGGGTACAGTTTGAAATCGTTCTCTAAAACACCTCTTGAAAATGTGTATTTTCTTTCATCTGTCGGCACAAATGATTTTGGTACCTTTATTGTTCCAGATAAAGTTGCAAAAGAACTGTCAGTAGATAGCATGGCTTATGTTGCAACATATAAAGAAAAAACAGATATGCGTCAAGTCGAATTATTTTTGAAAAACTGGCTTGAAGGATATTATTTTAAGACGAGTGAGGGAGAGAGTAATGACTTTACCTATCAAACAAAGTTTGGTTTATCGGAACTGAGTATCAGTTCCATGGGGGTTATTGTTTTTGTTATGATATTCGTAGCAATCGTGTTTACGGTAATTTCCTTTAGTATTTTATCGTTGCAGGCCTTGACAAATTCTCTCGATAGCGCTGGTTATTACAAGATTCTATATTTGTTGGGAAATAGATATGGATCCAACAAGAAACTTTTATTCCAACAAATTCTTTTATATTTTCTGACACCCTTTATATTGGCCATCCCACTCAGTATTGCTTTTGGAAATAGTTTATTAGGATATTTTACACATTTTGCCAATACAGATGTTGTTGTAGATTTAAGATATCTCGGATTGACGGTTGTGTTATTTATTGTTTATCTGATACTGACTCATAGGATTTGTAGTAGAATAATACAAAATAATTAATGTGTATATTTTTCATGATGTTCGTTGTAAATAAAGCGATGATGTCAATTGACGCCTTAAAAGATAGTTTGTTAAAATAAGTGGTAGGTAAAATTGACTTCTTATAGTTTGTAACTGTATTTTATGTCATTGAGTTGCTTATTATGATTTGTAGAGTAGTTTAGTGTATGAATAGGAGGATGTTTTATGGCTGCACTGCTTGGTACATTTGAATTTTATGCTCCTATTTTCCTCTTAGGAGTACTAATCATTGGGATTGTTTATTTCATGAAGAGAAGAAATAATCGGAAGAAATAGACTCAGTCTAAAAGAGTTGAGAAGACCATGAAAAAGTTTTCTCAACTCTTTTTTTGGCCGAAAATACTCAGGCTTCTGGATTAATAAAATTGGTACGATATTGGAAAGGGTAGGGCTGTGAATTCCTACAGAAATACGAAACTATAAATTTTTAACTGTTAGATGAGGTGGTAAACTATGCTTTTTAATTTAATATTGAGAAACGTAAAGAGAAACCTACAGGTTTACTTAATATATTTTTTAAGTCTATCTATCATATATGCATTACTGTATGCCTTCAATGCAGTTCCGAATCATCCTGTTATGGGTAGTTTAAGTGGTGCAAAGGCAAATATGACTAACATTTTTGGTCAGTATATGGGGATTCTAGCCTATGTCATTATTATGATCATTATCTTTTTGGTGGTCTATTCTACCAATTTCGTATTAAAGCGAAGAAAAAAGGAATTGGGTTTATATTCGGTTTTAGGTATGCGTACTCCTAAGATTGTCAGTATACTATCATTTGAAACCTTAATTATTAATCTTTTGTCTCTTGTTTTAGGATTATGTGTTGGAACAGGTTTTCTCAGTATACTTGCGAAAATAGCAGATATCATGTTTCAATCCGGGTACACTGGGGGATTATTTTATATTGATCTGCCATCTATTTTGCTCTTAGTCATAGCCTACGGATTGACTAGCTTTATCATTGTGTTGATGAACATATTAACATTTAGAAAAAAACGACTCATTTCCTTGATTACTGAATATGAGGGAAGTGATTCGATCCTTGTCGCAAATAATAGGTTTGTAGTCTTATGTGAATTTATCATATCAGTTGTTGTTATCGTCTTCTCCTTATTTTTCGTTAGTAATGAACAAAATTTTCAATACTTTAAAGGTTGGGGAGTACTTCTAGTTTTGGCTTTTGTATTGGCAGTGATATTTTTCTATAGCACTATGGGCGATGCGATGGTGAGAATCATTAAACGATTTGATAGTATTTATTTCCATAAATATAATTCATTTAAAGTTAGACAATTATTTAAACAAGCTGATCAAAATGCAATCACCATAGCAATTTTATCATTTTGTATGGCTTTATCAATGACTCTACTGACAGTGAGTGGAAGTGCCTACAATGCTGTATCAAATGAACTACAAAAGTATATCCCCTATAGCATGTCAATTATCCAAAGTGTGGATGGTTCAAACAGTATGGCAAGTGTTTCTATTAAATCTAAACTGAGGGAAGATAGTTTTGATTTCTCAAATATCAAGAAGGATACGGAGATTACTATTTATGCAAGTAATCTTTTGTATAAAGACATTTTAGATACCAGTCAGTTATGGTCATTAGACAAGGATTTGGGAAATAGAACAGTTCCTATTATCAGTGTTAGTGATTATAATAAGACGTTAAGTCTTCAAGGGAAAAAAGGAATCTCATTAAATGATGGTGAGTATTTTGTTAATGCCAATTATAAGGGGACAGAAAAACAGATACAGAAAATTTGTTAAGAGTACTAAGACTCTTTTGATTGGAAATCAAAAACTTAAGCTTGCATCACCACAGGTCTTGTCTAATGTTTATGTCATGACGTCAGTTGGAAATAATGATAGGGGAACCTTAGTTGTTCCAGATAATACTGTAGATGGGCTATCTATTTACCAAAGAAACTATGATACTATCTATCGGAAGAA
>OIEK01000149.1_pt1 | contig 28803 bp, 23 predicted proteins | sample 1581821 | NCBI WGS metagenome assembly OIEK01 (sample SAMN03281017, study PRJEB24777) | human gut metagenome | isolation source: fecal sample PR221 from 1 month old male Chinese infant, caesarean... | reverse complement strand
CCGGGTCAGGCGTAGCTGCCACACTGCCCGATGGCGCTTCGCTTATCAGGCCTACGGGATGGCGAACTAATCGGGGTATGACGCCCACCGTGATAATCCAGACCGGGCCAGGCGTAGCCGCCACACTGCCTGATGGCGCTGCGCTTATCAGGCCTACGGGATGGCGAACTAATCGGGGTATGACACCCACCGTATAATCCAGACCGGGTCAGGCGTAGCCGCCACACTGCCTGATGGCGCTTCGCTTATCAGGCCTACGGGATGGCGAACTAATCGGGGTATCACACCCACCGTATAATCCAGGCCGGGTCAGGCGTAGATGCCACACTGCCTGATGGCGCTGCGCTTATCAGGCCTACGGGATGGCGAACTAATCGGGGTATCACACCCACCGTATAATCCAGGCCGGGTCAAGCGTAGCCGCCACACTGCCTGATGGCGCTGCGCTTATCAGGCCTACATTAAGTGGCGACGCAAACGGATGATATTGCGCACATCCCAGGCCGGGTCAGGCGCAGCCGCCACCCGGCATCATCGTGACATCAAACGTTGATGATAAGCACACAGCCCGGAAACTTCCGGGCCGCGGTGGTAGGAATTACAGCTTATCGAGCAGCTTTTTGGCATCGTTGCCGTCTTTGCTGCCTTTATTACGCTCAACCCAGTCGTTGAGGCGCTGCTTCGCTTCATCCTGCAGCTGTTTGCGAAGGATCTGGTCGACCTGCAGACTGTAGCTCAGCGACTGCCACTCGCCGTAGATGCGCAGCGGGATAGCGGTCTGTTTCAGGCGGTCGATAAGCTTGCCCTCCCCTTTCCAGCCGCCGAGCACGCGCACGTTGAAGCGCATATCGCAGTTCTCTTTCTGCAGATCGAGCTGTCCTTCGCCGGTCATCGCCATCACGTCGGACTGCCCCTGCAGGCGGTTCAGCGTCACCAGCCCGTTATCCAGCGTCAGCCGGCTGCTCACGGAATCCAGGCGGGTGGCATTGTCGTAATTTTCCTGCGCCCGCACGTTGGTGCTGCGCTCCACGGCCTGCTGCACCAGCTGCTGGAAGTTCAGCCCTTCGGTGCGGGTATCGGCCATCTGGAGCTGAGCCTGTCCCTGCCAGTGGCGACGGAAATCATCGGCGTCAATGCGCGTTCCGGAAAATTCGCCGCTCAGCGACAGCTTGCCGGTCAGGTTTAAGGAATAGTTAAAGGCTTTGATCAGCGAACCGATCTCCACATTCTGCAGCGCCGGCTGGAACGTCGCCAGCGGCGTGTCGCCGCGGGCATCAAGGGTGCCAGGGAGAGAGAGCTGCCCGCCGTCAAGATTGCCCTGCATTTTGCTGACCGTCAGCAGCCCCTGCTGGTTGCTGATTTCGCTCTGCACCTGGGTGAAGTTCAGACCGCGCCACTGCAGCTGGTCGGCGCTCAGGGCCATTCGGCCGTTGAAGCCGCGCAGGCTCTGGTAATCTTCGCGCTCATCGCTGTCGGCGATCACCGGGCGCAGCGGTCGCGTCTGACTCTGGCCCTGCTGACTGGCGCTACTGTCCGTCGCCGGCGACCTTTGCGCCAGCAGACTATCGAGATCGAGAGTGGTGGCGTGCAAATCCAATGACCAGTCCGGGCGATCCCCCAGCACCACGCTGCCGCTGCCGGTAACGGTGCTGCGGTTAGCCATCAGATTCAGGTTGTCAAAACGCAGGGTCTTGTCATCTTCCTGCCAGCTGGCCTGCAGACTCCCCTGACCATTAATGCCGTCCGGTGGGAGCTCGGCGCCGCGCAGCTGCCAGCTAAGCTGGGTAAAGTCGGCTTTTAAGGAGTGCGGATAATCGCCACCCTGCACGGTGGCGGAGAAGTTCAGCGCCAGGTCGCGCTGGTCGCGGTTCACCCGGCCGGAGAAATCCACGGTGGCCCGGTGATTCTCATCCTGCTCCATCTGCAGACGGATATCGCGCACGGTCACCTGCTCGCCGTTCTCGTGCTGGAAGAAGAGCACGCTGTCGGCCACCTGCAGCTGACGCACATCGTAGGACCATCCGCGATCCTCCGGGGCCAGCGGCAGGGTGTTGTCATGCGGCACCACCGGCGCTGAGCTGTCGCGAACCGCCTCGGTTTTCGGGGTCAGCTGGATCACCGCGCCCTTGAGCATCACCTGCTTAACCTGCAGCTGATGCGAGAGCAGCGGCAGCAGCGCCACGTCGAGGCGCATATTGTCGGCGCGGATCACCGGCTCTTCGGCGCCTCGGGCGGTCAGCGTCATCCGTCCGCTGAGAATGCTGAGCTGCGGCCAGACGTGCCAGCGCAGCGGGCCATCAAGGTCAAGCTGATAACCGCTGCGCTCTGCCACCTCATGCACCATATAGGCGCGAAAATCGTTGGGATTGACCAGCAATACCAACGAGGTAAGCCCGGCGACAATGACCGCCAGCAGGATCATCAGCGTTGTCAGTATTCGTCTCATGGCACCCTCAGCAACACCCCGTTGACGTTATCAATCCTTGTCGATTCGGCTCGCCACCGCGCCCTGCTGGTCGCGATATTTGGCGTCTTCACGGCGGTTATACGGCCGGGCCGCCGGGCCCGATAACGGTTCAAAGCTCAGCGCGCCGATGGGCATCCCCGGGCGCAGCGCCAGCGGCAGCTTGCCGGAGTTGTAGAACTCAAGCACGATGCAGCCGGACCAGCCTGGATCGATACGGTGCGCGGTAACGTGCACCATCAGCCCCAGGCGCGCCAGCGAGGAGCGTCCGTCCAGCCAGCCTACCAGGTCGGCAGGCAGGGTGACAGACTCGTAGGTCACCGCCAGCGCCAGTTCGCCCGGATGCAGGAAAAAGGCCTCCCCTTCCGGCAGGACGATCTCTTCGCTCATCACGCGGTCCAGCGCGGCGCTGACCTCGGCCTTCGGGCCGCTTAAATCGATAAACGGCGCCGTGTGGCCACGGAAGGTGCGGAATTTATTACCCAGCCGTACATCAACCGTCGCGCCATTAATACGCTCAACGGGCGGACGCGGATTGATGGCGAGTCGCCCTTCATCCAACCAGGCTTCGATATCTCGGTCACACAGACGCATGGGCTTTCTCCTTATAAGGCTGCTTCCCGCACGCTTCGCGGCGGAGAGGGCAACAGGGCTACTCTTTGCACGTTACACAATTCGGCCAGGTTATTCAAAGAACTGACTGATTTTGGCCTTCAGAATATCAATAGCGATGCGGTTTTTGCCGCCGCGCGGCACGATGATGTCGGCATACTGCTTCGACGGTTCAATAAACTGCAGGAACATCGGGCGCACGGTTTTCTGATACTGGGCCATCACCGAATCCATGGAGCGGCCGCGCTCGTTAACGTCGCGCTTAATGCGGCGCATCAGGCAAATATCGAGCGGGGTGTCGACGAAAATAGAGAAGTTGAGCTCGTTACGCAGACGCGCGTCGGTCAGCAGCAGGATCCCTTCAAGAATAATCACCTTCTTCGGCTCGACGTGAATGGTGTTCGGCGTGCGGGTATGCTCGACGTAGCTGTAGACCGGCAGTTCAATCGGCTGGCCGCTTTTCAGCATCTGCAGGTGCTGGAACAACAGACTGTGGTCCATTGAGCTCGGGTGGTCATAGTTGGTTTTGACGCGCTCTTCCATCGACAGATGACTTTGATCTTTGTAATAGCTGTCTTCCGGAATGACGCCAATATGTTCGTCGCCAACTTGTTCACGCAATTCGCGATAGAGAGTACTGGCAATAAGACTTTTGCCAGAAGCCGATGCGCCGGCGATACCTACAATGACGCACTGATGGGACATATCAGTCATAAATTTTTGCGACCTGATTAACCTGGATAGAGATGGAGGGTGGCGGCGGACCGCCAAACGCGGCAATTATAGGGATTTCAGCGTCCCGATACCAGTGGTATGCGCCCCGGACGGCTATTCCGCCGCCGGCGCCCAGTCATCGGTATACCAGATATGCAACAGCGCATAAGATCGCATCGGCTGCCAGCGGCGGGCATAGCGGGCGATGGCGGCTGGCGTCATTCCCGGAAAGCGCTGTTTAATCAGGTAGTCGTCCGGCAAAAAGATATCCTTCGCCTGCCAGCCGCGCAGGGCAAAGTAGTTTGCCGTCCAGCGGCCAATCCCGGGCAGAGTCTGCAGCTGACGCAGCCCGGCGTCGATATCCGCCGGCGCCGTCAGGGGCAGCTCGCCGCTGAGCGCCGCCCGGGCGAGGTGGATCAGCGCCTCCGCGCGGCGAAGCGGCATCCCCAGCGCCTTCAACCCCTGCGGATCGGCCCGGGAGAGCGCCTCCGGCGTCGGGAATAAGACATAGCCGGGGGCGTCCGCCAGCGGTTCGCCCCAGCCGGCCGCCACTTTGGCGGTGAGCCGGGCGGCCATCGCCACGCTCACCAGCTGGCCGAGCACCGCGCGCACCGCCTGTTCGAAAGCGTCCAGCGCCCCGGGCAGGCGCAGCCCCGGTCGCGCCTGCGCCAGGTCGCCCAGCGTGCGAGCGACCTGCTGCGGGTCGCAGGCCAGATCGAACAGCTGGCCAATTCGCGCATAGCAGATCTCAGCCACCGGCTGCAGCCCCGGGGAGAGCGTCACCCGCAGGCCTTGCGCCTCCTCGTCCGGCGCCAGATGAATCAGCCCGCCGTGGCCTGCTACGCGAAAGCTGCGGCTGTAGCCGCCGTCATGAAAACGCTCAACGCCAGCGACTGCACGCGCCTGCAGAAAACCAACCATCCACGCCCAGTCGTAAGGCGGGGTCCAGGGTAACAACACCATAAGCTCTCCTTTATATAGCGTTTCAATGATAGTCGCCCTTCACCGTCAGCGCCTTGCTTTTAAATTCCGGTTGTCGGCATGACGGCGATCCGCTAAAGTCGCCCCCCTTCTTCACCGGCATGGGGATTTTGCAGACGATGTTTATTGGTTTTGACTACGGCACCGCCAACTGTTCGGTGGCCGTGATGCGGGAAAACAAGCCCCAGCTGTTGACGCTGGAAAACGGCAGCGCGCTGCTGCCCTCGATGCTCTGCGCGCCGACGCGCGAAGCGGTCAGCGAGTGGCTCTATCGCCATCACGATGTGCCCACCCACAGCGACGAAAACCAGGCGCTGCTGCGCCGGGCGATTGCCGCCAACCGCGACGAAGACATCGAGGTGCTGCGCAACAGCGTGCAGTTCGGCCTCGCCTCACTGCATCAATATGTTGAAGATCCGCAAGAGGTCTACTTCGTTAAATCGCCAAAGTCCTTCCTCGGCGCCAGCGGCCTCAAGCCGCAGCAGGTGGCCCTGTTTGAAGACCTGGTCTGCGCCATGATGCTGCACATCAAACTGCAGGCGGAAAGCCAGCTGCCCGAGCAGATTGACCAGGCGGTGATTGGCCGACCGATTAACTTCCAGGGCCTTGGCGGCGACGACGCCAACGCCCAGGCGCAGGGGATCCTTGAGCGGGCGGCTCTCCGCGCCGGTTTCCGCGATGTGGTTTTCCAGTTTGAACCGGTTGCCGCCGGGCTCGATTTTGAAGCGACCCTCAATGAAGAAAAGCGGGTGCTGGTCGTCGATATCGGCGGTGGGACCACCGACTGTTCCTTGCTATTGATGGGCCCGCAGTGGCGGGAGCGCGCCGACCGCCAGCAGAGCCTGCTCGGCCACAGCGGCTGCCGCATCGGCGGTAACGATCTCGACATTGCCCTGGCCTTCAAATGCCTGATGCCCCTCCTCGGCATGGGCGGCGAAACGGAGAAAGGCACCGCGCTGCCGATCCTTCCGTGGTGGAACGCGGTGGCCATCAACGACGTGCCGGCGCAGAGCGATTTCTACAGCACCGCCAACGGCCGTCTGCTTAACGATCTGCTGCGCAGCGCCCGGGATGCCGACAAGGTGGCTCTGCTGCTGAAGGTCTGGCGCCAGCGTCTCAGCTATCGTCTGGTGCGCAGCGCCGAAGAGAGCAAAATCGCCCTCTCCAGCGCCGCCAGCGTCGAAACCGCGCTGCCGTTTATTCAGGACGAGCTGGCCACCGCCATCGCCCAGCAGGGTCTGGAAGCCGCGCTGGATCAACCGTTGACCCGCATTATGGAACAGGTGCAGCTCGCGCTCGACAGCAGCCAGACCACCCCGGACGTGATCTATCTTACCGGCGGCAGTGCCCGCTCGCCGCTGATCAAAAAGGCGCTGACCGCCCAGTTGCCGGGGATTCCGCTGGCCGGTGGCGATGATTTTGGCTCGGTAACCGCCGGGCTGGCCCGCTGGGCGCAGGTGGTTTTCCGCTAACCCCAGCCCACCGCCGCCGCGCAGCAGGTCTGTCCTGATCCTGCCGATGCAGATTACGCTGGAATATTCCTGGTCTCCCACGCAAAATGGCCTGTTCGTCCGGACAGGCCTGTCCACTTTTCCCCCCTTCCGGGGGCGTATTATCCATACCGTAGCCAGATGTCTGCGGTCTGTATCGTTGGCATGCCGCAAGGGGGCGTGATTGAAAAGGGTGTCTGCGATCTTCGCAGCGGTCCGGCGTTGCCGGCCGCAGTTCCTGGCAGGCTGGCTGCTCAGTTGTGGATTACTCTTGCTGCTGGTCGCCCCGCAGGCGCAGGCGGCGACGCGCCAGGTGGGCATAGATATTCCGGTCCAGTGGTACGCGGACGCCAGCGGCCAGATGACCATCGATCGCTTCGCCGCCCTGCCTATCGACCAGCTCGCCACCACCCGGCAGATCCCCTCCTTTGGTTATTCGCGAAAAACCTGGTGGCTGCGCAGCGAACTGCCGGGAACGTGGTTTGCCGGGGAGCCGCGCTGGATGCAGCTGGGCCCCTCTTTTGTCGACCATCTGACTATTTACTATCGGCCTCTGGGCAGCGATGCCCCCTGGGCACAGCGCACCTTTGGCGACCGCGACGTCGCCCGCGAGAGCGATCTGCACTACCGGGAAAGCGTGCTGATCCTCCCCCCGCCGCCGACCGCCGCCGGCTATGAGGTAGTCTTTCGCCTGCAGAGCACCAGCACTCTGATCCTGCTGGCCTCGCTCTCTTCGCCGCAGGAATTTGTGCAGCGAGCGACCGCCGACACCGCTTTCTGGAGCTTCTACTTCGGTCTGGCCGCCGTCGCCAGCGGCGTGGCGCTGTGGCTGGCGCTGGCCCTGCGCCGGCGTCTGCTATGGGGCATCTGTCTTTTCTCCCTCAATTATCCGCTGGTGGCCGCTCTGCACGGCTTCCCGGAGTGGTTCTTCGGCCACGCCGCGCTGCCGTTCCAGGATTTTATGATCAGTAGCCTCTCGCTGTTCAGCTATGCCACCGCCCTCTGGCTGCACAGCGAGATTTTTGATCTGAAGAAGAATATGCCGCGACTTCATCAGCTGCTGATCGCCGCCGTGATACTCAACCTGGTGCTGCAGGTCAGTATTCCGCTCGGGTTTTACGGCTTCGCGATGCAGATTGAAGGGGTAGTATTCATCATTATCACCCCGGTGCTGCTATTCACCTCCTGGTGGCTGTGGCGCAAAAAAGCTATCGACCGTACCACCCTGCTGCTGGGTCTGCTGCCGCCGTTCTATGTCGTCGCCGCGGTGCTGGTGCAGTTGTCGATCCATGGGATTATCCCGTTCCATATGGCGATCTATTCCCTCTGGCAGTACGCGCTGATCGTCCACATCATTACGGTGCTGATCATTGCCATCCTGCGGGTGCGTGCTGAAAACCGCCAGCTGGAGCAGAAGCAGCGCCTGGCGCGCGAACTGCAGATTGAGCGTGAAGCCAGCTTCCACCAGCGGCAGTTTATGGGCATGGTGGCGCACGAATTCCGCACCCCGCTGGCGGTGATCCAGGCGGCGCTGGAGAATCTTCGCCTCTCGGCGGCCTCGACCAGCCAGGAGGCGCGCTTCGATCGCATTGGCCGCGCCGCCACCCGCCTGGTGCAGCTCACCGATAACTGCCTTGCCGACGCCCGGCTCGCCTCCCACGATCTGCACGTCGAGCGCCAGCAGACCGCCCTGCTGACGGTGATCAACATGGCCGCCTCGGTGGTGGCCATTTCCCATGATCACTACCTGAACATCCGCCAGCACGGCGCGGTGGAAAGCCCGCAGCTGCAGGCCGATGCCGGCCTGCTGTGCATCGCCATCGCTAATCTGCTGGATAACGCCGTCAAGTATTCGCCCCCCGGTGAAATCGCCATCGATATTCATTCCGATGCCGGGCAAACGGAGCTACGCATTCGCGACCACGGCCCGGGACTCCCCGCCGGACAGGCGGAACTGATCTTTGAGCGCTACCGCCGCGGCGAGCACACATCGCCGGTGCCAGGCGGCACCGGTCTCGGACTGTATGTTGCGCGTCAGATAGTGCAGGCTCATGATGGCAAACTGTGGCTGGCCGAGCATGGCCCGGACGGCTGCACCTTTATTCTCACCCTCCCCACGGTTGCTTAAGAGGAGAACGACGTATGGCTTTACGGCTGGCGATAATTGAAGATAACGCCGATCTGCTGGATGAACTGCTGGCCTGGCTGGGCTATCGCGGCTTCGAGGTGTGGGGGACGCGTAGCGCCGAAGCCTTCTGGCGGCAACTGCACAGCCATCCGGTGGATATCGTGCTGGTTGATATCGGCCTGCCCGGCGAGGATGGCTTCAGCGTACTGAACTATCTGCATGAGCTGGGGCACTACGGTCTGGTGGTGGTCAGCGCCCGCGGCCAGCAGCAGGATAAACTACAGGCGCTGAGCCTTGGGGCCGATGCCTATCTGATCAAACCGGTAAACTTCGCCCATCTTGCCGAGACCCTCACCGCCCTCGGCGCGCGTCTGCGCCAGGACCGTCCGGCGGCTCCGCCTGCGGAGGCGATCGGCACGCCGCCGGCCGTCTCCCCCGGCAGCTGGCGTCTGCAAGAGGATAAACTGATTTCACCCGACGCCCGGACGCTGGAATTAACCCAGCAGGAATATCGCCTGGTGGAGCTCCTGATGCGCAATCGCAACGAAGTGTGCAGCAAACTGGATCTCCATGCCTGCCTGTTTTCCCATGAAAGCGAGCCTGACCTGCACCGGATCGACGTGGTGGTTAGCCGCCTGCGTCACAAGGCACGCCAGCAGGGGATCCACCTGCCCGTTCGCGCAATCTTTGGTAAGGGGACTGGCCTTTATTTCCTGAACGACGGGCGCGTCGGCGGCCGCGCGGGATATAAAAAAGCTCGTAAGTGTTATTTTTCTCATTTTCTGAGAGAAATGAGAGGAATGAGACTGACGATGACCTTAAGAACTTTCTTATAGTGCTAGCACATCAGGATGATGGCGTAAGATTTTCACGGGACAGAAAAGCATATAACAAAACGTATTAGCCGTTCGCGGCAAATTCTGACACCATGCAACACAATCAGGGTAAAAACGATGGCCATGCAAACGTGGTTAGTTTTATTGCTATGCATTTTTTTCTTCAGCATCTCTGTATACAGTTTTATTTCCTATCTGAAAGACAGGAGGCGGCAGAAATTGACTTTTAACGATAAGCGTTCGATGCGTCGTAAATAATTCACTTTAAAATAATAAAAAATTATTGTAGGTACTTTTATATCTTCAACACACCGCATACGCCCGGAGGATTTGTCACAGCATGGCGTTATGTTTTGCGTAAGGAAATAACGCCATGAGAAACATTAATGTCACCATCAACACCCGCAACGCCTTTGTCCGTGAATCGCTGGTAGCCATGGTCAATGACCTCACCCGGGGCGATCTGCGGGCGCGTTTTTCCTGGCGTAACACCGATCTGTCAGCTGAAGATATCATTATCTGCGAAGTGATCCCCGGGGAAATATACCTGTGTAATACCCTGATTAAGAACAGAAAAAGAGGAAGCTCGCTGATTATCCTCCATAGCTATGACCAGCTGCCGGAAGATGAGTTCATGATTAACTGCCTGAAAGGGGTCATTTTTGTTTCGCTAAAAACGGCCAGTATTCCGCAATTGCTGGCGATCATTAAAAGCGAGCTTCAGCATTGTATGACCCCCACGGCTACCGACGCCGCAGGCCGGGAACTCAGCTGCGCCAGCTGTCCGCATCGCGTGTTATCGCGATCGCAGACCGCCGTAGTGCACGGTATTCTCGAAGGGCTGGATATGAGTAAAATCGCCGCCCTGCAGCGTGTGAGTCCCCGCACCGCCGCCTATCATAAGAATAAGATCATGGAAAAATACAGCCTGAATAATAATCATGAATTTTTCCAGTTTATGAATCTTTTACGTGAGCGCTGGTAGGCAAACAGCAGCACAAAAAAATAAGATATTGACCTGGCTATATTGTCGGAAATCCGAAAATAGTCGCAGGATGCTAAAAAATTATCCAGCGCTGGCGGACATAACGTTAAACTCTGACGCTTCCTCGGTATAAAGACGTTACCGCCCGTCTTTATATAATAAAAAACACGCTACACGAGGAAAACTGATACTTCGTCACATTGCCCCTGACGTGCCTGTCAGGGGTCCTTTTTTCCTTGTGGAACAGCGCCCTCAGTGAAAGGGCGCGGCAGGATCAGGCTTCCGCTTTCTCCACTTCCCAGTCCGGCTGCGCTTCCTCGTCGGTCAGCAACCCTTCATTTTTCGACAGCATCGCGGTGGCGATGCCATTACCCAGCACGTTGATGGCGGAGCGCCCCATGTCGAGGAAATGGTCGATACCCATCAGCAGCAGGATCCCGGCGACCGGTATATTGAAGCTGGGGATCGTCGCCGCCAGCACCACCAGCGCAGAACGCGGCACCCCGGCGATACCTTTCGAGGCCAGCATCAGGGTCAGCATCATGACCGTAATCTCGCTAAAGCTCAGCGGCACGTTATAGGCCTGGGCGATAAACATCGCGGCGAAGGAGCAGTAGACCATCGAGCCAACGAGGTTGAACGAGTAGCCAATCGGCAGGACGAACGAGACGATATTGCGCGAACAGCCAAACTTCACCAGTCGCTCAAGGGTCTTCGGATAGGCCGCTTCCGAGCTGCTGGTGGTAAAGGCCACCAGCACCGGATCTTTCAGCATGTTCAGCAGGCGGAAAACCTCTTTTTTCAGCACCATATAGCCGACGGCAATCAGCACCGCGCTGGTCAACAGCACCGCCAGGTAGTAGCCGCCGATGAACGAAGCATAGTTGAGCAGGATCCCCAGCCCCTGGGAGGCAATCACCGACGAGATGGCGGCGAAGATGGCCAGCGGCGCAACGTACATCACATAGCCCGTCACCTTCAGCATAATGTGCGACACCACGTTAAGGGCCGCCACCAGCGGAGCATTAAACTTCTCCCCCAGCGACGCGCCGGCGATGCCGAAGAACATCGAGAACACCACGATCTGCAGGATCTCGTTGTTGGCCATCGCCTCGGTGATGCTGGTGGGGATGGTGTGCGACAGGAATCCTTTCAGGCTCATGCCGCTGACCGCCAGGCCGGTATCCACCGCCTCTTTCGGCACCGCCAGGTTTAACCCGGCGCCCGGGTGCTGGAAGGTGACGATCACCAGCCCGACGAGAATGGATAATACCGAGGAGGTGATGAACCAGACCATCGCCTTGCCGCCTACCCGGCCGATGGTCGCCGTCTCGCCGAGGCGCATAATGCCGACCGTCAGGGTGCTGAACACCAACGGCGCGATGACCATTTTGATCAACCGCAGAAACAGATCGGTGAGCAGCGTAATATTGTCCGCCCAGGCGGAGACGGTGGTTGGCGTCGCGTAGGCATGGATAGCCGCGCCGGAGAGGATCCCCATCAGCATAAAAATGACGATGAAGAGCGTGAGTTTGTTTGCGTTTGCCACAGCAATGACCCCTGATTATTTAACACGTTGATTTTTAAGTGCATATTTTATTATTATGAGAATGCACTTATTTATTCACCGCATAAATCTAATTAAAGCCCCCGCGGATACAACTATTTTTTGCTTTTTTAAACTAAAAGTTGATATCACCCCGGATATCGGCCGCGGGAGCGCCCGGCGTCGCGGCGGTTATCCAGACATTTCTCAACCTTCTTTTCATAATTCCTCCATTTTTACGGCCCCTTCCCTCACTAAACTAGTATCATTCAGCGAAACGCTTCAGGATGAGACCGTAAACTAATGAAAGGCAGTAACATACGTCGTTGGGGCGCCGCGCTGGCGGTAGTGATTATCGCCGGGGCCGCCTACTGGTTCTGGCACGATAGCGGGACGAGCGGCAGCGGGGCTCCCGCCGCCGGGCAGGGCCCGCAGGGGCCGGGCGGCGCACGCCATGGCCGCTTTGGCGCCGCGCTGGCGCCGGTGCAGGCGGCCACCGCCACCGAAGAAGCGGTCCCGCGCTATCTCACCGGGCTGGGTACGGTGACGGCGGCCAATACCGTCACCGTCCGCAGCCGGGTCGACGGCCAACTGCTGAGCCTTCACTTCCAGGAGGGTCAGCAGGTCAAAGCCGGCGACCTGCTGGCGCAGATCGACCCCAGCCAGTTTAAAGTCGCCCTCGCCCAGGCGCAGGGTCAGTTGGCGAAAGATCAGGCCACGCTCGCCAACGCCCGCCGCGATCTCGCTCGTTACCAGCAGCTGGTGAAGACCAACCTCGTCTCCCGCCAGGAGCTCGACACTCAGCAGTCGCTGGTGGTGGAATCCGCCGGCACGGTGAAAGCTGATGAAGCGGCCGTCGCCAGCGCCCAGCTGCAGCTCGACTGGACCCGCATTACCGCGCCAATTGACGGCCGCGTCGGCTTAAAGCAGGTCGATATCGGCAACCAGATCTCCAGCGGGGATACCACCGGGATCGTGGTCCTTACCCAGACGCACCCGATCGACGTGGTCTTTACCCTGCCGGAAAGCAGCATCGCCACGGTGGTGCAGGCGCAGAAAGCGGGCAAAGCGCTCAGCGTCGAAGCCTGGGATCGCACCAATAAGCAGAAAATCAGCGTCGGCGAGCTGCTGAGCCTCGACAACCAGATCGATGCGACCACCGGGACCATCAAGCTGAAGGCGCGCTTTAGCAATCTGGACGACGCGCTGTTCCCCAATCAGTTCGTTAACGCCCGCCTGCTGGTGGACACCCAGCAGAACGCGGTGGTGATCCCTGCCGCCGCGCTGCAGATGGGCAACGAAGGGCATTTCGTATGGGTGCTGAACGATGAGAATAAGGTCAGCAAACACAGCGTGACGCCCGGCATCCAGGACAGCCAGAAAGTAGTCATCAGCGCCGGGCTTTCCGCCGGAGATCGCGTGGTCACCGACGGGATTGACCGCCTGACCGAGGGAGCGAAGGTAGAAGTTGTCACCGCCAGCAGCGGCGAGCAGGCGCAGCCCGCCCCGCGCCAGAGCGGTAAACACGGAGCGCGTTCCTGATGCAGGTGTTACCCCCAGGCCGCACCGGCGGCCCGTCCCGGCTGTTTATTATGCGTCCGGTGGCCACCACTCTGCTGATGGTGGCGATCCTGCTGGCCGGGATCATCGGCTACCGCTTTCTGCCGGTCTCCGCCCTGCCGGAGGTCGATTACCCGACCATTCAGGTAGTCACCCTCTATCCGGGCGCCAGCCCGGACGTGGTGACCTCCGCCATCACCGCCCCGCTGGAGCGCCAGTTCGGCCAGATGTCCGGCCTTAAGCAGATGTCGTCGCAAAGCTCCGGCGGCGCCTCGGTAGTCACGCTGCAGTTCCAGCTGAACCTGCCGCTGGACGTCGCCGAGCAGGAAGTGCAGGCGGCCATTAACGCCGCCACCAACCTGCTGCCGAGCGATCTGCCCAACCCGCCGGTCTACAGCAAGGTGAACCCGGCGGATCCGCCGATCATGACCCTCGCCGTCACCTCCTCCGCCATCCCGATGACCCAGGTTGAGGACATGGTGGAGACCCGGGTGGCGCAGAAGATCTCCCAGGTTTCCGGCGTCGGTCTGGTGACCCTCGCCGGCGGCCAGCGCCCGGCGGTGCGGGTGAAGCTTAACGCCCAGGCCATCGCCGCCCTCGGCCTGACCAGCGAAACCGTGCGCACCGCTATCACCAGCGCCAACGTTAACTCCGCGAAAGGCAGCCTCGACGGTCCGGCCCGCGCGGTGACGCTTTCCGCTAACGATCAGATGCAGTCCGCTGAGGATTATCGCCGGCTGATTATCGCTTATCAGAACGGGGCGCCGATCCGGCTCGGCGATGTCGCCAGCGTCGAACAAGGGGCCGAAAACAGCTGGCTCGGGGCGTGGGCCAACCAGCAGCGGGCCATCGTGATGAACGTCCAGCGCCAGCCGGGGGCCAACATCATCGACACCGCCGACAGCATTCGCCAGATGCTGCCGCAGCTCACCGAGAGCCTGCCGAAATCGGTGAAGGTGCAGGTCCTCTCCGACCGGACCACCAACATCCGCGCCTCGGTGCGCGACACCCAGTTTGAGCTGATGCTGGCCATCGCCCTGGTGGTGATGATCATCTACCTGTTTCTGCGCAACGTGCCGGCGACCATTATTCCCGGCGTCGCGGTGCCGCTGTCGCTGGTGGGCACTTTCGCGGTGATGGTGTTCCTCGACTTTTCGATCAATAACCTGACGCTGATGGCCCTGACCATCGCCACCGGCTTCGTGGTGGATGACGCCATCGTGGTGATCGAGAACATCTCGCGCTATATCGAAAAAGGCGAGAAGCCGCTGGCCGCCGCGCTGAAGGGCGCGGGGGAGATCGGCTTCACCATCATCTCCCTCACCTTCTCGCTGATCGCGGTGCTGATCCCGCTGCTGTTTATGGGCGATATCGTCGGCCGCCTGTTCCGCGAATTCGCCGTCACCCTTGCCGTCGCTATTCTTATCTCGGCGGTGGTCTCCCTGACCCTGACGCCGATGATGTGCGCCCGCATGTTAAGCCACGAATCGCTGCGTAAGCAGAACCGATTCTCGCGGGCCAGCGAGCGTTTCTTCGAACGGGTGATCGCCGTCTATGGCCGCTGGCTGAGCCGGGTGCTGAACCATCCGTGGCTGACGCTCGGCGTCGCCCTGAGCACCCTGGCGCTGTCGATTATCCTGTGGGTCTTTATCCCGAAAGGCTTTTTCCCGATCCAGGATAACGGCATTATCCAGGGTACCCTCCAGGCGCCGCAGTCGGTCTCCTTCGCCAGCATGGCCGAGCGCCAGCGGCAGGTGGCCAGCATTATCCTTAAGGATCCGGCGGTGGAGAGTCTGACCTCCTTCGTCGGCGTCGACGGCACCAACCCGGCGCTGAACAGCGCCCGCCTGCAGATCAACCTCAAGCCGCTGGATGAACGCGATGACCGCGTCCAGACGGTGATTAGCCGCCTGCAGCAGGCGGTGGACGGCGTCCCGGGCGTGGCGCTCTACCTGCAGCCGACCCAGGATCTCACCATCGACACTACGGTGAGCCGCACCCAGTACCAGTTCACCCTGCAGGCAAACTCCCTCGAGGCGCTGAGCACCTGGGTACCGCCGCTGCTCAGCCGTCTGCAGGCCCAGCCGCAGCTGGCCGACGTCAGCAGCGACTGGCAGGACAAAGGCCTGGCCGCCTATATCAAGGTGGATCGCGACAGCGCCAGCCGCCTCGGCATCTCAATGGCCGATGTCGATAACGCGCTGTACAACGCCTTCGGCCAGCGGCTGATCTCCACTATTTACACTCAGGCGAATCAGTATCGCGTGGTGCTCGAGCAGGATACCGAGGCGACGCCGGGCCTGGCGGCGCTGGAGAATATCCGCCTCACCAGCAGCGACGGCGGCATCGTGCCGTTGACCGCCATCGCCACGGTGGAGCAGCGCTTTACCCCGCTGTCGGTGAACCACCTCGATCAGTTCCCGGTGACCACCATCTCGTTTAACGTCCCGGACAACTACTCGCTGGGCGAAGCGGTGGATGCGATCCTCGCCGCCGAACAGTCGCTGGATTTCCCGACCGATATTCGCACCCAGTTCCAGGGCAGCTCGCTGGCCTTCCAGTCGGCGCTCGGCAGTACCGTCTGGCTGGTGGTCGCCGCGGTGGTGGCGATGTATATCGTGCTGGGGGTGCTGTACGAGAGCTTTATCCATCCGATCACGATTCTCTCCACCCTGCCCACCGCCGGGGTCGGGGCGCTGCTGGCGCTGTGGCTGGCGGGCAGCGAGCTGGACGTGATCGCCATCATCGGCATCATTCTGCTGATCGGCATCGTGAAGAAGAACGCCATCATGATGATCGACTTCGCGCTGGCCACTGAGCGCGAGCAGGGCATGCCGCCGCGGGAGGCGATCTACCAGGCCTGTCTGCTGCGTTTTCGGCCGATCCTGATGACCACCCTCGCCGCCCTGCTCGGCGCCCTGCCGCTGATGCTGAGCACCGGCGTCGGCGCCGAGCTGCGGCGTCCGCTGGGGATCGGCATGGTCGGCGGTCTGATGCTCAGCCAGGTGCTGACCCTGTTCACCACCCCGGTGATCTATCTGCTGTTCGACCGCCTGTCGCTGCACCTGAAGCACCGCTTCCCGCGTCAGGAAGAGGAGGCGTAAGTGAAGTTTTTCGCCCTCTTCATTTACCGCCCGGTGGCGACGATCCTCATCTCGCTGGCCATCACCCTGTGCGGCATTCTCGGCTTCCGGCTGCTGCCGGTGGCCCCGCTGCCGCAGGTGGACTTCCCGGTGATCATGGTTAGCGCCTCGCTGCCGGGAGCCTCGCCGGAGACCATGGCCTCGTCGGTGGCCACCCCGCTGGAGCGCTCCCTGGGGCGGATTGCCGGGGTCAATGAGATGACCTCCTCCAGCTCGCTCGGCAGTACCCGCATCATTCTCGAGTTTAACTTCGACCGCGATATCAACGGCGCGGCGCGCGACGTTCAGGCGGCGATCAACGCCGCGCAAAGCCTGCTGCCGAGCGGAATGCCCAGCCGGCCGACCTATCGCAAAGCCAATCCGTCGGATGCGCCGATCATGATCCTGACGCTGACCTCGGACACCTACTCCCAGGGTGAGCTGTATGATTTCGCCTCCACCCAGCTGGCGCAGACCATCGCGCAGATCGACGGCGTGGGCGATGTCGACGTCGGCGGTAGCTCCCTGCCGGCGGTGCGCGTCGACCTCAACCCGCAGGCGCTGTTCAACCAGGGCGTGTCGCTGGACGCGGTGCGCACCGCCATCAGCGACGCCAACGTGCGCAAACCGCAGGGGGCGCTGGAGGACAGCGCGCACCGCTGGCAGGTGCAGACCAACGATGAGCTGAAGACCGCCGCCGACTATCAGCCGCTGATCGTCCACTACCAGAATGGCGCCGCGGTGCGGCTGGGAGATGTCGCCACCGTCTCGGATTCGGTGCAGGACGTACGCAACGCCGGGATGACCAACGCCAAACCGGCGATCCTGCTGATGATCCGCAAACTGCCGGAAGCCAATATTATCCAGACGGTGGACAGCATCCGCGCCCGCCTGCCGGAGCTGCAGCAGACCATTCCGGCGGCTATCGACCTGCAGATCGCCCAGGACCGCTCGCCGACCATCCGCGCCTCGCTGGAGGAGGTGGAGCAGACGCTGGTGATTTCGGTGGCGCTGGTGATCCTCGTGGTGTTCCTGTTCCTGCGCTCGGGGCGCGCCACGCTGATCCCGGCCGTCGCCGTCCCGGTTTCCTTAATCGGCACCTTCGCCGCGATGTATTTGTGCGGCTTCAGCCTCAATAACCTGTCGCTGATGGCCCTGACCATCGCCACCGGCTTCGTGGTGGATGACGCTATCGTGGTGCTGGAGAATATCTCCCGCCATCTGGAGGCGGGGATGAAACCGCTGCAGGCGGCGCTGCAGGGGAGCCGCGAGGTCGGCTTTACCGTGCTGTCGATGAGCCTGTCGCTGGTGGCGGTGTTCCTGCCGCTGCTGCTGATGGGCGGCCTGCCCGGCCGCCTGCTGCGCGAGTTCGCCGTCACCCTGTCGGTGGCGATCGGCATCTCGCTGGCGGTCTCCCTCACCCTGACGCCGATGATGTGCGGCTGGCTGCTGAAAAGCGGCAAGCCCCACCAGCCGACGCGCAACCGCGGCTTTGGCCGCCTGCTGGTGGCCGTACAGGGCGGCTATGGTAAATCGTTAAAATGGGTGCTGAAGCATACCCGCCTGACCGGCCTGGTGGTGCTCGGCACCATCGCCCTCAGCGTCTGGCTCTACATTTCGATCCCGAAAACCTTCTTCCCGGAGCAGGACACCGGGGTGCTGATGGGCGGCATTCAGGCCGACCAGAGCATCTCCTTCCAGGCGATGCGCGGCAAGCTGCAGGACTTTATGAAGATCATTCGCGAAGATCCGGCGGTGGATAACGTCACCGGCTTTACCGGCGGCTCGCGGGTCAACAGCGGGATGATGTTTATCACCCTCAAGCCGCGCGACCAGCGCCACGAGACGGCGCAGCAGGTGATCGACCGGCTGCGCAAAAAGCTGGCCAACGAGCCCGGGGCCAACCTGTTCCTGATGGCGGTGCAGGATATCCGCGTCGGCGGCCGGCAGTCGAACGCCAGCTATCAGTACACCCTGCTGTCCGACGACCTGTCGGCGCTGCGCGAGTGGGAGCCGAAGATCCGCAAAGCGCTGGCGGCGCTGCCGGAGCTGGCGGACGTCAACTCCGATCAGCAGGACAATGGCGCCGAAATGGACCTGGTCTATGACCGGGATACCATGTCGCGCCTCGGCATCAGCGTCCAGGACGCCAACAACCTGCTGAACAACGCCTTTGGCCAGCGGCAGATCTCTACCATCTACCAGCCGCTCAACCAGTATAAGGTGGTGATGGAGGTGGATCCGGCCTACACCCAGGACGTCAGCGCCCTGGATAAGATGTTCGTCATTAACAGCGACGGCAAGCCGATCCCGCTGGCCTACTTCGCCAAATGGCAGCCGGCCAATGCCCCGCTGTCGGTGAACCACCAGGGGCTGTCGGCGGCATCCACTATCTCCTTTAACCTGCCCACCGGCCGCTCGCTGTCGGAAGCCAGCGAGGCCATTGACCGCGCGATGACCCAGCTCGGGGTGCCGTCGAGCGTGCGCGGCTCCTTTGCCGGTACCGCTCAGGTGTTCCAGCAGACCATGAACGCGCAGGTGATCCTGATCCTCGCGGCTATCGCCACGGTCTATATCGTGCTGGGGGTGCTATATGAGAGCTATGTGCATCCGTTGACCATCCTCTCGACGCTGCCCTCCGCCGGGGTGGGCGCTCTGCTGGCGCTGGAGATCTTCGATGCCCCGTTCAGCCTAATCGCCCTGATTGGGATTATGTTATTAATTGGCATCGTTAAGAAAAACGCCATCATGATGGTTGATTTTGCCCTGGAGGCGCAGCGTAACGGCAACCTGACGCCGGAAGAGGCGATTTTTCAGGCCTGCCTGCTGCGTTTCCGGCCGATTATGATGACCACCCTCGCCGCGCTGTTCGGCGCCCTGCCGCTGGTGCTCTCCGGGGGCGATGGCTCTGAGCTGCGCCAGCCGCTGGGGATCACCATCGTCGGCGGTCTGGTGATGAGTCAGCTGTTAACGCTCTACACCACGCCGGTGGTCTATCTTTTCTTTGACCGTCTGCGGCTGCGTTTTTCGCGTCACTCCTCTCAACCGGTAAGCGAATAACATGACAGACCTCCCGGCCAGCGTGCGCTGGCAGCTATGGATAGTGGCGTTCGGCTTCTTTATGCAGTCGCTGGACACCACCATCGTTAACACCGCCCTCCCCTCGATGGCCAAAAGCCTCGGGGAGAGTCCGCTGCATATGCATATGATTATCGTCTCCTATGTGTTAACGGTGGCGGTGATGCTGCCGGCCAGCGGCTGGCTGGCCGACCGGGTCGGGGTGCGCAATATCTTCTTCACCGCCATCGTGCTGTTTACCGCCGGATCGCTGTTTTGCGCCCAGGCCAGCACCCTCGACCAGCTGGTGATGGCGCGGGTGCTGCAGGGAGTCGGCGGCGCGATGATGGTGCCGGTCGGCCGCCTGACGGTGATGAAGATCGTCCCGCGCGATCAGTATATGGCGGCGATGACCTTCGTCACCCTGCCGGGCCAGGTCGGTCCGCTGCTCGGCCCGGCGCTGGGCGGGGTGCTGGTGGAGTACGCCTCCTGGCACTGGATCTTCCTCATCAACATCCCGGTGGGGATCGTTGGCGCGATCGCCACCCTCTGTCTGATGCCCAACTACACCATGCAGACCCGGCGCTTCGATCTCTCCGGCTTTCTGCTGCTGGCCGCCGGAATGGCGACCCTGACCCTGGCGCTCGACGGCCAGAAAGGGCTCGGCATTTCCCCTGCCTGGCTGGCGGGGCTGGTGGCCGTCGGCCTCTGCGCCCTGCTGCTCTACCTGTGGCACGCCCGCGGCAACGCCCGGGCGCTGTTTAGCCTTAACCTGTTTCGCAACCGCACCTTCTCCCTCGGCCTCGGCGGCAGCTTCGCCGGACGCATCGGCAGCGGCATGCTGCCGTTTATGACCCCGGTGTTTCTGCAGATCGGCCTCGGCTTCTCCCCCTTTCACGCCGGGCTGATGATGATCCCGATGGTGCTCGGCAGCATGGGCATGAAGCGGATCGTGGTCCAGGTGGTCAACCGCTTTGGCTACCGTCGGGTGCTGGTCGCCAGCACCCTGGGCCTGGCGGCGGTCAGCCTGCTGTTTATGTTTAGCGCCCTGGCCGGCTGGTATTACGCGCTGCCGCTGGTCCTGTTTCTGCAGGGGATGATCAACGCCAGCCGCTTCTCCTCAATGAATACCCTGACGCTGAAAGATCTCCCGGACGATCTGGCCAGCAGCGGCAACAGCCTGCTGTCGATGGTGATGCAGCTGTCGATGAGTATCGGCGTGACCATCGCCGGGCTGCTGCTGGGGCTGTATGGCCAGCAGCATATGAGTCTCGACGCCGCCAGCACCCATCAGGTCTTTCTCTACACCTATCTGAGCATGGCGGCGATCATCGCCCTGCCGGCGCTCATCTTTTCCCGGGTACCGGATGACGTCGGCAGCAATACCGTCCTCCGTCGACGCAACAGGAGTGGATCGTGAAATTTTGGCGCCCGGGTATTACCGGCAAGCTGTTCCTCGCTATATTCGCCACCTGCATCGTGCTGCTGATCAGCATGCACTGGGCGGTGCGTATCAGTTTTGAACGCGGGTTCATCGACTATATCAAGCGCGGCAATGAGCAGCGCTTAACCATGCTCAGCGACGCGCTGAGCGAGCAGTATGCCCAGCATGGCAGCTGGGCGTTTCTGCGCAACAATGACCGCTTTATCTTCCAGCTGCTGCGCACTTTCGAACGGGATAACGACGACCGCTCGCCGCCGGGGCACGCCATGAAGCCGGACGCCGCCCCGGACGGGCCGCCGCCGGATGGCCCCCCTGACGGCCCGCGCCCGAGGCCGGAAATGCCGCCCACGGCTGGCGCACCATGTTCTGGGTGGTGGATCAGTCGGGGCGCGTGCTGGTGGGGCCGCGAGAGCGCGTCCCGGAGGACGGCACCCAGCGCAGCATCGTGGTCAACGGCGCGGAGGTGGGCAAAGTGATCGCCTCGCCGGTAGAGCGGCTGACGCGCAATACCGACATTAACTTCGACCGGCAGCAAAAGCGCACCAGCTGGCTGATTGTCGCCCTTGCCACCCTGCTTGCCGCGCTGGCCACTTTCCCGTTGGCCCGCGGTCTGCTGGCGCCGGTGAAGCGGCTGGTGGAAGGCACCCATAAGCTGGCGGCGGGCGACTTTTCCACCCGCGTGACGGTGACCGGCGGCGATGAGCTCGGCCGCCTGGCGCAGGATTTTAACCAGCTCGCCAGCACCCTGGAGCGCAACCAGCAGATGCGTCGCGATCTGATGGCCGATATCTCCCATGAGCTGCGTACCCCGCTGGCGGTGCTGCGCGGCGAGCTGGAGGCGATTCAGGACGGGGTCCGGCGCTTTACCCCCGAGTCGATTCCTTCTCTGCAGGCCGAGGTGGCTACCCTCACCAAGCTGGTGGACGACCTCCATCAGCTGTCGATGTCCGACGAGGGGGCGCTGGCCTACCAGAAAACCTCACTGGATATCATCACCCTGCTGGAAGTGGCGGCGGGCGCTTTTCGCGAGCGCTTCGCCAGCCGGCAGCTAAGCATTCAGGTGTCGCTCCCGGAGCAGGCGATGATCTTCGGCGACCGCGACCGCCTGATGCAGCTCTTCAACAATCTGCTGGAGAACAGCCTGCGCTATACCGACAGCGGCGGCAGCCTGCACATCACCGCCCGCCGCAGCGGCCGGATGCTGGTGATTGACTTCGCCGACAGCGCCCCCGGCGTCAGCGATGAGCAGCTGGCCCGCCTGTGCGAACGCTTTTACCGGGCGGAAGGATCGCGCAACCGCGCCAGCGGCGGCTCCGGCCTCGGGCTGGCGATTTGCCTCAATATCGTAGCGGCCCACGGCGGCACCCTGCGTGCCGACCATTCGCCTTTTGGCGGGGTTAGCATTAAAGTTGAGTTACCTCTGGAACATGATTTACCGAGAGACGTATGACTGAATTGCCTGTAGATGAAAACACCCCACGCATCCTTATCGTGGAAGATGAACCGAAGCTCGGCCAGCTGCTGATTGATTATCTGCAGGCCGCCGGCTATGCGCCTGCCTTGATTAACCACGGCGACAAGGTCCTGCCCTACGTCCGCCAGACGCCGCCGCACCTGATCCTGCTGGATCTGATGCTGCCCGGTACCGACGGTCTGACGCTGTGCCGGGAAATTCGCCGCTTCTCCGATGTTCCGGTGGTGATGGTGACGGCGAAAATCGAAGAGATCGACCGTTTGCTGGGGCTGGAAATAGGCGCCGACGACTATATCTGCAAGCCCTACAGCCCCCGGGAAGTGGTCGCCCGGGTAAAAACCATCCTCCGCCGCTGCAAGCCGCAGCGCGATCTGCAGGCGCTGGACGCCCAGAGCCCGCTGATTGTCGACGAAGGTCGTTTTCAGGCCTCCTGGCGCGACAAGCTGCTGGACCTCACTCCCGCCGAGTTCCGGCTGCTGAAAACCCTCTCCCAGGAGCCGGGCAAAGTGTTCTCCCGCGAACAGCTACTCAACCATCTGTATGACGATTATCGGGTAGTCACCGATCGCACCATCGACAGCCACATCAAGAACCTGCGGCGCAAGCTGGAGGCGCTGGACGCCGAGCAGTCGTTTATCCGCGCGGTGTATGGCGTTGGCTACCGCTGGGAAGCGGACGCCTGCCGGCTGGCGTAGTTAGCCTTTTCCCGGCTCGCGCTGCGCTTCGCCGGGCTACACGTTCACCGCCATCTGCAATCCGTAGCCCGGGTAAGGCGTTTACGCCGCAACCCGGGGAACTCCCTAGAGCCTATCCCACCAGGCGTTATTAACGCTGTCAGTGTGAGCACTGCCCAGGTTCAAAATGGCAAACAAATTAGCCATACTGAAAGATACCTATCTGATATTTACTCCCCTTCGCCGCGGCGCTACAATGCCCGCCCTTAATGTGGGGACACTCCCCAACTCGCCGCACCAGGTGCGGCGAATCTGACCTGTCATCAGAACGAGAACACCATGTTTAAACCAGAACTCCTCTCCCCGGCGGGAACGCTGAAGAATATGCGTTACGCTTTCGCCTATGGCGCCGATGCCGTTTATGCCGGCCAGCCGCGCTACTCGCTGCGCGTGCGTAACAACGAATTCAATCACGAAAATCTGCAGCTCGGCATCAATGAAGCCCACGCGCTGGGTAAAAAATTCTATGTGGTGGTCAACATCGCCCCGCATAACGCCAAGCTGAAAACGTTTATTCGCGATCTGAAGCCGGTGGTGGAGATGGGTCCGGACGCGCTGATCATGTCCGATCCGGGTTTAATCATGCTGGTGCGGGAACACTTCCCGGAGATGCCGATCCATCTTTCAGTGCAGGCCAACGCCGTCAACTGGGCGACGGTCAAATTCTGGCAGCAGATGGGGCTCACCCGCGTGATCCTGTCGCGTGAACTGTCGCTGGATGAAATCGAAGAGATTCGCCGCCAGGTGCCGGAGATGGAGATCGAGATATTCGTCCACGGCGCGCTGTGCATGGCCTACTCCGGCCGCTGCCTGCTCTCCGGGTATATCAACAAGCGCGACCCGAACCAGGGGACCTGCACCAACGCCTGCCGCTGGGAATACAACGTGGCGGAAGGCAAAGAGGACGACGTCGGCAACATCGTCCACAAATATGAGCCGATCCCGGTGCAGACCGTGGAGCCTACCCTCGGCATCGGCGCGCCGACCGATAAAGTCTTTATGATTGAGGAAGCCAAACGTCCGGGCGAATACATGACCGCCTTTGAGGACGAACACGGCACCTACATCATGAACTCGAAAGATCTGCGGGCTATCGCCCACGTTGAGCGTCTGACCCAGATGGGCGTTCACTCGCTGAAGATCGAAGGCCGCACCAAATCCTTCTACTACTGCGCGCGCACCGCTCAGGTTTACCGCAAGGCGATCGACGATGCCGCCGCCGGCAAACCGTTCGATACCAGCCTGCTGGAGACCCTGGAGGGGCTGGCCCACCGCGGGTACACCGAAGGCTTCCTGCGCCGCCATACCCATGACGATTATCAGAACTACGAGTACGGCTACTCCGTCTCCGAGCGCCAGCAGTTTGTCGGCGAATTCACCGGAGAGCGTAACGGCCCGCTGGCGGCCGTGGCGGTCAAAAATAAGTTCAGCGTCGGCGACAGCCTTGAGCTGATGACCCCGCAGGGTAACGTCAACTTCACCCTTGAGCATATGGAGAATGGCAAAGGCGAAACCATGCCGGTGGCCCCGGGCGATGGCTATACCGTCTGGTTGCCTGTGCCGGACGACCTGCCCCTGCAGTATGCCCTGCTGATGCGCAACTTTACTGGGCAAACAACCAGAAATCCGCACGGTAACTAGTTAATTTGCGTTATTTTTTCACGATGTAAGGATATTAGAATCGGATCACATACCGTTTCGATCGAAACAGGTATCATCCATTTCGCTGAAAAACATAACCCATAAATGCTAGTTGTACCAGGAACCACCTCCTTAGCCTGCGTAATCTCCCTTACGCGGGCTTATTTTTTTGTTTTAACCTAATGAAATAAATGGAATTATTTCTTTCAATGTCCACACATTGACCACATCGATACAAGAAGCCCCGCTTTGCGGGGCTTTCTTGTTGGTCATATCCAATGAATTTGCTGCTGGCCTGACGTTGTCGGGTGCGGTGGCGCTGGCACGACTTCACCTGGTGACACGATAAAACGTTGGACCGTTTCAGTAGTAACAAACGTACAACTACAATTAATGTTCGTACACTGATGATAGCGCTCTTTAGTCGTATCAGAAAAATAGTGGCTGGTACGAGCATGAGCTGCATAGTGGCATTTTGGACAGTGGAACATAGCAAACACTTCAGATAATTTCCAATACGCCAATATCACTAAAAATATACCTACATAACAAACAGTTAAACATAAGTCAGTGAGTTAACCCTAGCTTTCATACTCCACATCCGAAAGCTTAACCTCAAGCTCTAAGCCCGTCGTGAATCCATTCCCGCTACAGTGAAATCAGTGTGGCTTTGCGCTCGGCGAGGATGGTTTCAAAATCCAGCGTTTCCACCACATCAGGCGCGGGGAGCTGGCTCAGGTCGATAACTGCCATAGATTCAACTCACAGGAATGGTTAAGGAAAGGCTCTCGCCGGTATCGGTGATTTGGCCGGTCACGTCGATGACCATCTGCCCGTCAAACTGCCGCGCTGTGGTGATGCTGGTCAGCATGACGCGCGGCTCCCACTTCAGGATCGCCATGTAGCATGCGGCCATAATTTGCAGCTCAAGCGCCGGGGTCTGAGGCTGGTCAATCATCTGTGACAACAGCGAGCCGTATTCACGACGCATGACGCGGGAGCCGACGGGCGTGCGCAGAATATCCCCGATGCTCTGGCTGATATGGTCAACGTCTGAAATGCTTTCACCGGTCGTGCGGTTCATGCCGAGATAACGGGCTGTCATTGGGTGCCCTCCGTCCATTCATCGCCGCGTTTGATGCCACCGTGCCCGTGTTTATCCACCTGGACACCGTTGGATGTGAAAGCGCCGCCGCAGTGATCGATGTTACCGGACATCTTCCCGCCTTTTTTCATCTCCAGCGTGCCGGTCGTCAGCTTGTTGGTGCAGACCACCTCCGGCGTATCTAGGGTGACGCGGGTCGAGGCTTTGACCAGCACCACCGGCACGCTGACGGCAATAGTATCGGATGCGGTCACGTCGGCAGTTTTAATGCCAGTGACGGTCAGCGCGCCGGTTTCCGGTTCATAACTCATGACGGCACCGTCGGGAAACTCAACGTGCCAGGCATCCGCCGAGGCCGACGGTGCGCGGTTGTCGTCGGAATAAATGCCGGGCAGCACAAAAGCGGTATCGAGCTCACCGCCCACGGCCAGAATCATCACCTGCTCACCAATGGAGGGAGCCCACCAGGTGCGCGAGCGCCCGGCCCGATGCGTCAGCCACTGGAGCCAGTCGGTATAAATGCCGCCGGTCTGTACGCGACAGCGCCCGGCGTCGAGGTCAGTTTCGACGACGATGCCGGTGCGGATCATGTTGCGTATCGCCCGGGCGAGTTCCTGGATAGATGCGAGTGTATTCATAGGGGAAAGGATGCCGCCGGGGTGTTCCGGAGGCAATCTGTGGTCGTTTTGTCCTGGCTGGCACAACGCTATCTGTATCAGCCCAGATTTGTTCTGACACATTCATGGCTCAGAACTAAACCAAATCTGACGGGCATCCCTGTACCATAAGCAGACGCCATTACTTTAGTGATATCATTGATTTCAGTTATCACTAAGAGTAAGTTAGAGTTTGCTATTGAATGAAAAATTCATTTTCATTCGAGTTAAAACCATACATATGTAATTTAGGGTGCACTTGTATCAACCACACCTAAATTTATATTATCTCTAGCGCAAAATCAAAAACACAGAAAAATCCCAACCAATAGGCCAAGGTGAAACGCATGGATATTTCAAGAACTCGATAACTTCAGGAAGCAACTTATCAATAATGATTCTATAACAGGTCCGCTGGAAATACTGACATTTAAATCATTATTTATCGAGATGTATTTTGATGAACAAAAACTTAGTTCAGGAACAGCTTTTCTTGCTGCAAATGATAGGGAGTCGCATTGCGCGCTGATCACTAATCGGCATAATGTTACAGGAAGAAATCAAGAAACAAACGAATGTCTTAGCAAGACGTGTGCCACACCCAATAACATAGTCATATATTTTCATAAGAATCACGCCGTTGGCGAATGGCTCAAAATAAAACTTCCTCTATACCGTAAAGATGAAACTCCATGTTGGATTGAGGATCCAGTGCTAGGCGCGAAAGCTGATGTTATTGCTTTAAATCTTAAATGGGGAAGTGATGTATCTAGAGTTCCATTTTATATAAAGACCAATTTGGATCGAGATAATTTGTATGTAGGGCCGGGAGATACTGTCAGTGTGATAGGTTTTCCATTTGGTGTTAGTAGTTTTGGCAAATTTCCAGTTTGGGCTACCGGCTTCCTAGCTCAGGAGCTATTATTAATGACAGATGAAAATCCAGTCTTTTTAATCGATTGCAGAGCGAGACAAGGCCAATCTGGTTCTCCTGTTGTAGCTTATCGAATTGGTGGATATAGACAACATCAGGATGGCAAAATATCGTCAGTAATGTCTGCCACTCCAAAATGGGAATTTTTAGGAATCTACAGCGGAAGAGTTAATATTGAGTCAGATCTCGGAAGAGTATGGCATGTTTCAGTTATTGAAAGAGTTTTGAACGCAGCAGAAAAAGATTACAATGAAAGTATAAGTAAAAATAAATGAACACCATACAGCAAAGCATTTATTCACATAATACCTTTGAATTATTGCACTTTTAAAATACAGAAAGGGTGAAATTTAAATTTAGGGGTATAATGCAAAGTATCAAATAGATATTTATTTTTCAAATAAAACCAATTCAGCAAAATACCACAACGATCTTCGCTCAAAGAAGACTGCCAGAGTTGATTGTATGCCACCAGTAAAAACTGTATCAGCTCAAATCTGAGCTGATACAGTTCAGTCTGTAATGTAATCGATAATGATGCTTTCCACAAGTTGCCGGTCATCGTCGGTAAAGCCCAGGAGCTGGCGCTGTGGGTACTCGACGGCGGCGCTTTTGGGGGATGGCTTATCTTTAAGTCCGAGTTGATGCACGCGGGCGATGCGCTGCACTTTCCCGGTAAATTCCACCACCGCCGCGCTGTCGCCGCCGCTCGCTTTGATATAGCGGTTGGTTCGCAGCTTCGCGAACATCTCGCGCTTAATCCGGCCTTTCTTTGCCCTGACGGGCTGGCGCTTACGCGGGGCAAATGGCGAACCATCCGGGGCTTTCTGCGATTTAATGCGCTGCTGTTGCCGCTGGCGCAGTTTCTTCGCAATGTCGACGGTCATCCGACGCCGCCCGGCAGGAGAAAGGGCCGCTATCAGCCCGGTAAGCTTGTCCTCAAAGGGTTTGAAGTCATTCATCCCATTTACTCACCCGTTCGCCATTACTCCACATCTCAACGGGGGCGCGCTACCGGCTCCGGCAGTGGCAGCTCCGGGATGTTCTCAACGTGCAGCGCGCCGTCGATCTCTTTGACCAGCGTTCGCTCGGTCAGCAACAGGCTGATGCTGACATCGAGGCTGCTGTCGTTATTAATGTCAGCGTACCAGGGCAAAATCCTTTTTTTTCTCCCCTCGTCGGTTGTCATGATGTCCGGCTGATTGACCCGCAGCCAGGCCATAATCGGCACAAACAGCAGGTCAATATCGTCGGTAAAATCCGTGACCACTGATGTTAAGCGTGTACCGCTTTTCAAACGACAGGGAGCGCGCCAGCGTC
>OIEK01000148.1_pt1 | contig 29142 bp, 28 predicted proteins | sample 1581821 | NCBI WGS metagenome assembly OIEK01 (sample SAMN03281017, study PRJEB24777) | human gut metagenome | isolation source: fecal sample PR221 from 1 month old male Chinese infant, caesarean... | reverse complement strand
CTTATATAATTACAGGGCGCGTCGCGGTTTCACGCGTCCATTCTTTTGCGCAATGTAAGGGTGTCTTCATATGATTACGATTGATGGTAATGGCGCGGTCGCTTCCGTCGCGTTTCGCACCAGTGAAGTTATCGCCATCTACCCGATCACGCCCAGTTCAACGATGGCGGAACAGGCTGACGCCTGGGCCGGCAATGGGCTGAAAAACGTCTGGGGCGATGTTCCCCGCGTGGTCGAAATGCAGTCGGAGGCGGGCGCCATTGGCGCCGTACATGGCGCGCTGCAGACCGGCGCCCTCTCCACCTCCTTTACCTCATCGCAGGGCCTGCTGCTGATGATCCCCACCCTGTACAAACTGGCCGGCCAGCTGATGCCGTTTGTGCTGCACGTCGCCGCCCGCACTGTCGCTACCCATGCGTTGTCGATCTTCGGCGACCATTCCGATGTCATGGCCGTCCGCCAGACCGGGTGCGCCATGCTGTGCGCCAGCAGCGTCCAGGAAGCGCAGGATTTCGCGCTGATCTCGCATATCGCCACCCTGCAAAGCCGGGTGCCGTTTATTCATTTCTTTGATGGTTTCCGTACTTCGCACGAAATCAACAAAATCGCCCCGCTGGCGGATGACACTATTCGCGCCCTGCTGCCGCAGGATAAGATCGCTGAGCATCGCCAGCGCGCGCTCAACCCGGAACACCCGGTGATCCGCGGAACCTCGGCCAACCCCGACACTTATTTCCAGTCCCGGGAGGCCACCAATCCGTGGTACGACGCGGTGTATGACCATGTCGAGAAAGCGATGGACGATTTCGCTGCCGCCACCGGCCGTCAGTACAAACCGTTTGAGTTTTACGGCCACCCGCAGGCAGAGCGCGTGATCGTCATTATGGGCTCGGCCATCGGCACCTGCGAAGAGGTGGTCGATGAGTTGCTGAGTCGCGGCGAGAAAGTCGGCGTGCTAAAAGTCCGCCTCTATCGCCCGTTCTCCGCCGCCCACCTGCTGGCGGCGCTGCCGGAAAGCGCCCGCGCGGTTGCCGTACTGGATCGCACCAAAGAACCCGGCGCGCTTGCCGAACCGCTTTACCTCGACGTGATGACCGCCCTGGCGGAAGCCTTTAACCGCGGCGAGCGCGAGACGCTACCGCGCACTATCGGCGGCCGCTACGGTCTCTCCTCCAAGGAGTTTGGTCCGGAATGCGTGCTGGCGATATTCAGTGAACTGCAGGCCGCCCAGCCGAAGCCGCGCTTTACCGTCGGGATCTATGATGACGTGACCAACCTGTCGCTGCCGTTGGGCGAAAATACCCTGCCGGCAGAGGCCAAGCTCGAGGCCCTGTTCTACGGCCTCGGCAGCGACGGCAGCGTGTCAGCCACCAAAAACAACATCAAAATCATCGGCAACTCGACCCCATGGTTCTCCCAGGGCTATTTTGTCTATGACTCGAAGAAAGCGGGCGGCCTCACCGTCTCGCATCTGCGGGTCAGCGAAAAACCGATTCGTTCATCGTATCTGATTTCGCAGGCTGATTTCGTCGGCTGCCACCAGCTGCAGTTTATCGATAAATACCAGATGGCCGAGCGGCTGAAGCCCGGCGGCATTTTCCTGCTCAACACGCCGTACAGCGCCGATGAGGTCTGGTCCCGCCTGCCCCAGGAAGTCCAGGCCACCCTGAATCAGAAAAAAGCGCGTTTTTACGTGGTCAACGCGGCAAAGATCGCCCGCGAATGCAGCCTCGGGGCGCGCATTAATACCGTGATGCAGATGGCCTTTTTCCATTTAACCCAGATCCTGCCGGGTGATAGCGCGCTGGCGGAACTGCAGGCAGCCATCGCCAAAAGCTACAGCAGTAAAGGTCAGGAGCTGGTGGAGCGCAACTGGCAGGCGCTGGCCCTGGCCCGTGAATCACTGGCGGAAGTACCGCTCCAGCCGGTGAACGCCAGCAGTCCGAACCGCCCGCCGGTGGTCTCCGACGCCGCGCCGGATTTCGTCAAAACGGTCACCGCCGCGATGCTGCCGGGCTCGGCGATGCGCTGCCGGTCTCTGCCCTGCCGCCGGACGGCACCTGGCCCATGGGCACCACCCGCTGGGAGAAACGCAACATCGCCGAAGAGATCCCCATCTGGAAGGAAGCGCTGTGTACTCAGTGCAACCACTGCGTCGCCGCCTGCCCGCACTCGGCGATCCGCGCCAAAGTGGTCGCCCCGGAAGAGATGGAGAACGCCCCTGCCAGCCTGCATTCGCTGGATGTGAAATCGCGTGATATGCGCGGGCAGAAATACGTTCTGCAGGTCGCCCCGGAAGACTGCACCGGCTGCAACCTGTGCGTCGAAGTGTGCCCGGCAAAAGACCGCCAGAACCCGGAGATCAAGGCCATCAATATGATGTCCCGCCTGGAGCATGTGGAAGAGGAGAAGGTCAATTACGAGTACTTCCTCAACCTGCCGGAAATCGACCGCAGCAAACTGGAGCGCATTGATATTCGCACCTCGCAGCTGATTAGCCCGCTGTTTGAATACTCCGGCGCCTGCTCGGGCTGTGGCGAAACGCCGTATATCAAACTGCTGACCCAGCTGTACGGCGACCGAATGCTGATTGCCAACGCCACCGGCTGCTCCTCCATTTACGGCGGCAACCTGCCCTCGACACCGTACACTACCGACGCCAACGGCCGCGGCCCGGCGTGGGCCAACTCGCTGTTTGAGGATAACGCCGAATTCGGGCTCGGCTTCCGCTTGACCGTCGACCAGCATCGCCAGCGCGTGATGCGCCTGCTGAGCGAATTCGCCGACAAACTGCCGGCAGAGCTGAACGCGGCGCTGCACGCCGAGGCGACGCCGGAAGTTCGCCGCGAACAGGTGGCAGCCCTGCGTCAGGCGCTGGCCGGCGTGGCGGGAGCTGAAGAGCTGCTGACCGATGCCGACGCGCTGGTGGAGAAATCCGTCTGGCTGATCGGCGGCGACGGCTGGGCTTACGATATCGGCTTCGGCGGCCTGGACCATGTACTGAGCCTGACGGAAAACGTCAATATTCTGGTGCTGGACACCCAGTGTTACTCCAACACCGGCGGGCAGGCGTCAAAAGCCACCCCGCTGGGAGCAGTGACTAAGTTTGGCGAGCATGGCAAACGCAAGGCGCGTAAAGATCTGGGCGTCAGCATGATGATGTACGGTCATGTTTATGTGGCGCAAATTTCGCTGGGCGCGCAGCTGAACCAGACGGTAAAAGCGATTCAGGAAGCGGAAGCCTATCCGGGGCCATCGCTGATCATCGCCTATAGCCCTTGCGAAGAGCATGGCTACGATCTGGCGCTCAGCCACGACCAGATGCGTCAGCTGACCGCCACCGGCTTCTGGCCGCTCTACCGCTTCGACCCGCGTCGGGCAGACGAAGGCAAGATCCCGCTGGCGCTAGATTCCCGTCCGCCATCAGACGCGCTGGCCGAGACGCTGCTTAATGAGCAACGTTTCCGCCGCCTGAACGCCCAGCAGCCTGAAGTGGCGGAGCAGCTATGGAAAGACGCCGCCGCCGATCTGCAGAAGCGCTATGACTTCCTCGCCCAGCTGGCTGGCAAAGCGGAGAAATCGCCAAGCGAAGGTTAACCGCCCCGTCACCTTTGTCCATAAAAAAAAGCCCGAACACAACGTTCGGGCTTGTCGTTTTACCGATAAACAACATCATTCCGCAGAATGAGACGGAAACAATAAATTATTGGCATGACAATAAAGGCATATAACGCGCAAATAATACGTGATTAGCCCGGGCATGTATAATTTTTATTTTGTATATTATCTATAAATGCATTCAGCATAATTATCACCATTTCATTGGTATTATTTATTTTAGATTTTACTTATATCGTAACAATTGAGTCTTACCGGATCTCAGACCGCTCCTTTAGCATGAGTTCACTTCCCACCCGGAAGTTAAAACATAAAAACAGTTAAAGGAATTTCTTCATGAAAAGAAAAGTACTGGCCCTCGTTATTCCGGCTTTATTAGCCGCCGGTGCCGCGCATGCGGCGGAAATTTATAATAAAGACGGGAATAAATTAGATCTCTATGGCAAGGTAGATGGTCTGCATTATTTCTCCAGCGACTCGAAAAAAGACGGCGATCAAACTTATTTACGTTTTGGCTTTAAAGGCGAAACCCAGATCAACGATATGCTTACCGGCTATGGCCAGTGGGAATATAACGTTCAGGCCAACAACACCGAGACCTCCAGCGATCAGGCGTGGACCCGTCTGGCATTCGCCGGTATCAAAGTGGGCGATTACGGCTCCTTCGACTACGGTCGTAACTACGGCGTGCTGTACGACGTTGAAGGCTGGACCGATATGCTGCCGGAGTTCGGCGGCGACTCCTACACCTATGCGGATAACTTTATGGCAGGCCGCGCCAACGGCGTCGCAACCTACCGCAACAGCGATTTCTTCGGTCTGGTGGAGGGTCTGAACTTCGCCCTGCAGTATCAGGGTAAAAACGAAGGCCAGAACGCGCAGGATATCAACGTCAGCACCAATAACCGCAGCAGCGACAGCGATGTTCGCTTCGACAATGGCGATGGTTTCGGCCTCTCTACTTCCTACGACTTCGGCATGGGCATCAGCGCGGCGGCAGCTTACACCTCGTCTGACCGTACTAACGATCAGATGACCCAGACCAACGCGCGCGGCGATAAAGCGGAAGCCTGGACCGCCGGCCTGAAGTACGACGCCAACGATATCTACCTGGCGACCATGTACTCTGAAACCCGCAATATGACCCCGTACGGCAATGACGGCGTGGCCAATAAAACACAAAACTTCGAAGTCACCGCGCAGTATCAGTTCGACTTCGGCCTGCGTCCGGCCATCTCCTACCTGCAGTCCAAAGGCAAAGATCTGTACAATAACGGCCGCTATGCCGATAAAGATCTGGTCAAATATATGGACGTTGGCGCGACCTATTACTTCAACCGTAATATGTCCACCTATGTTGATTACAAAATCAACCTGCTGGATGGTAACGACAAATTCTACGAAGACAACGGTATCTCTACCGATAACATCGTCGCCCTGGGCCTGGTTTACCAGTTCTGATGCGACTGCCCGCCGGTTCCGGCGGGCTTTCCCCCACCCGCCTCGCTGCAGATAAAACAAAACGCTATATCTCGCGGACTAAAATAGCCGTCCGTTTAATGATATAGTCATGGCCAATCAGTGCTTGCCCGAGGACGTCCATCATGCACCACCATCCGGTTAAATCTTCCCGAATTATCTCCGTCGCCTACGATGACGCCTCCGCCACACTGGAAATCTATTTCTATCACCAGCCGCCATTACAATATACCGGGGTCCCACCGCGTATTTTTCATGATTTTTTACAGGTGGTGTCAAAAGGCCGGTATTATGACGGGGTGATCAAAGGAAAATTTCCCGAACGCAAGCTACGTTAATGTCAAAGTGTGACTGCGGTCATGATACAAAACGTGCCCTAATACCGTACAATATGAAGGGATACTTAAACAGGAGGTTTTATGAGCAGAATGATTCTTGTCCCTATCGATATTTCTGATAAAGAATTTACTGAACGCATTATCAGTCACGTTGAATCGGAAGCGCGGATTGACGACGCCGAGGTGCATTTCCTCACCGTGATCCCTTCTCTGCCCTATTATGCCTCACTGGGAATGGCCTATACCGCTGAGCTTCCCGGCATGGACGAGCTGCGTGAGGGTTCTGAAACGCAATTGAAAGAGATCGCGAAGCAGTTCTCCATCCCGGAAGACCGGATGCATTTTCACGTCGCGGAAGGATCGCCAAAAGATAAAATCCTTGCGCTGGCCAAGTCGCTGCCAGCCGACCTGGTGATCATCGCTTCGCACCGACCGGATATTACAACTTATCTGCTGGGCTCCAACGCCGCCGCGGTGGTTCGTCACGCCGAGTGCTCGGTACTGGTGGTCCGCTAACGCCGCAGCCCGCCGCCCGGCGGGCTTTTTATTTCCGCATCAGCCGCCCCCGCCTGGCTGCTCGCTGCCGAAAGTGCCGGAAAGATGCTGACATTCCGCCCCTGAATCCGTACCATACACGCCACGGTTGCCTGTCAAACCTCAATAATTGCTACGCGCCAGCGCCACGTTGTTCAGCGGCTGGCAGAATGCGTGCTCTTCTGATGCCACACTATGAATTGAGCCACTATTACATGCTGCAAAACCAAGAAATCAGTAAAAAAGAAAAGTACAACATCGATAAGCTGCAGAAACGTCTGCGCCGCAACGTCGGTGAGGCGATTGCCGACTTCAATATGATTGAAGAGGGCGACCGCATTATGGTTTGTCTTTCAGGCGGCAAGGACAGCTATACCATGCTGGAGATCCTGCGCAATCTGCAGAAAAGCGCGCCCATCTCCTTCTCGCTGGTGGCGGTGAACCTCGATCAGAAGCAGCCAGGGTTCCCGGAGCATATTCTGCCGGCGTATCTGGAGCAGCTGGGGGTTGAATACAAGATTGTCGAAGAGAACACCTACGGCATCGTCAAAGAGAAGATCCCGGAAGGAAAAACCACCTGCTCGCTGTGCTCTCGCCTGCGTCGCGGCATCCTCTATCGTACCGCCACCGAGCTCGGGGCGACCAAGATCGCCCTCGGCCATCATCGCGACGATATCCTGCAGACGCTGTTTTTGAATATGTTCTACGGCGGCAAAATGAAAGGGATGCCGCCGAAGCTGATGAGCGACGACGGCAAACACATCGTCATCCGCCCGCTGGCCTACTGCCGCGAAAAGGACATCGAGCGCTTCTCCCAGGCCAAAGGCTTCCCGATTATTCCGTGCAACCTGTGCGGTTCGCAGCCAAACCTGCAGCGCCAGGTGATCGCCGATATGCTCCGCGACTGGGATAAGCGTTATCCTGGGCGCATTGAAACCATGTTCAGCGCGATGCAGAACGTGGTGCCTTCGCACCTGAGCGACGTCAATCTGTTTGATTTTAAAGGTATCACCCACGGCTCAGAGGTGGTGGATGGTGGCGATCTGGCGTTTGACAGGGAAGATATTCCCCTGCAGCCCGCCGGCTGGCAGCCGGAAGAAGAAGACGCCCGTCTCGATGAGCTGCGTCTGAACGTGGTGGAAGTGAAATAACCCTCACGCGTCTCAGGCAGCCGCCTGAGACGCACTCTCCTGCCCTTACTTCAGCAGTCGTACGCGGCAGGATTTACCTTTGATCTTGCCATTTTGTAACTGCTTATACGCCTTCTGCGCCATATTCTGGCGGATCGCCACATAGACGTGGGCAGGGTGGACGGTAATTTTGCCGATATCGGCACCATCAAAGCCCATATCCCCGGTCAGGGCTCCCAGCACATCTCCCGGGCGCATTTTCGCCTTTTTCCCGCCGTCGATACACAGCGTCGCCATCTCCGCCGTCAGCGGCGCGATGGTGTTGCCCGTCGGCGCCGGCAGCCAGTTCAGGGAAAGCTGCAGCATGTCGGCCAGAATAGTGGCGCGCTGCGCCTCTTCCGGCGCACAGAAGCTGATGGCCAGCCCTTGTTCACCGGCGCGGGCGGTACGGCCGATGCGGTGAACATGCACCTCCGGATCCCAGGCCAGCTCGAAATTCACCACCAGCGCCAGGGATTTGATGTCCAGACCGCGGGCAGCGACGTCGGTCGCCACCAGAACCCGGACGCTGCCGTTAGCGAAGCGCACCAGCGTCTGATCGCGATCGCGCTGCTCAAGGTCACCATGCAGCGACAAGGCGCTCTGCCCGGCGGCGTTGAGCGCATCGCAGACCGCCTGGCAATCGCGTTTGGTATTGCAGAACACCACGCAGGATGCGGGCTGATGCTGGCTGAGCAGGCGCTGCAGCAGGGCAATCTTACCGTGGCGGGAAACTTCAAAGAACTGCTGCTCAATCGCCGGGAGCGCGTCGACAGTGTCGATCTCAATTGTCTGCGGATTGCGCTGCACCCGGCCGCTGATCGCCGCGATTGCCGCCGGCCAGGTAGCAGAAAACAGCAGCGTCTGCCGGTCAGCCGGTGCGAAGCGGATCACCTCATCAATGGCATCGCTAAAGCCCATATCGAGCATGCGGTCCGCTTCGTCCATCACCAGGGTCTGCAGCGCGTCAAGGGAGACCGTTCCCTTCTGCAGATGATCGAGCAGACGGCCCGGGGTGGCGACGATAATATGCGGGGCATGCTGCAGGGAATCTCGCTGGGCGCCAAAGGGCTGCCCGCCGCAGAGCATCAGAATCTTGATGTTCGGCAGGCAGCGCGCCAGGCGGCGCAGCTCGCCGGCGACCTGATCGGCCAGCTCGCGGGTGGGGCATAACACCAGCGACTGGGTCTCGAAGCGCGCCGGATCGATATGCTGCAGCAGACCCAGCCCAAATGCGGCCGTTTTTCCGCTGCCGGTTTTTGCCTGCACGCGCACATCTTTCCCCGCGAGGATCGCCGGCAGGGCGGCGGCCTGAACCGGGGTCATCGACAGATAACCCAGCTCGTTAAGGTTGGCTAATTGGGCGGCAGGTAAAACAGTCAGGGTAGAAAAAGCGGTCACAATGTATTCTCGTATTAAAAGGCAGACAATCTGCAGGCGCGTATCCTCGCAGATCTCCGCGCCTGATGCGACAATTTAATCGGCTCTTCGTCAGGCGGCGGATCGGGCTGGGGCTGCGGACGCGGTCGTGGGTCGGGTAAAGGAGCCGGATCGTTCGGCTCGGGCGAGATAGGGATAGACTGGGCTGTCAGCCCTGAAGCGTAATACATAGAGGCCTCCCGGAGAGTGATACGGGCGTACCCGCAGGCGTCAACGGCCAGAAACCGTCGGGTGTCCTAGTAAGGGTAGAAGCTGGTCCGGAGAGCGCAAAAAAAAGCCGACTCAACAAAGCCGGCGTCGTACGAATCAATTGTGCTATGCAGTAATTCAAAAAAGGAAGTAAGACAATATGGAGCGCAACGCCCATCGCTTGACGTTGCATTCACCTGCGAGAGAGATATTGCCCTGAATGGGTAGATGGTTTATTGATTTCGCTCAAACATTGCCGGGTTTTCCCGGCACTACAGCCGCTAAAAGGCGATTCTTTACAGCCATTTACTGCGATGTAACCACCACGCAACACCACCGATGACAACGACTAACATCAAGCAGAAAAGGCTAAACCCCAGATGCCAGCTGTTGCCAGGGATCCCGCCGAGGTTGACACCGAACAGGCCGGTTAAAAAGGTGCTGGGTAGAAACACCATCGCCATCAATGACATGGTATAGGTCCGCCGCGCCAGCGACTCCTGCATAATCTGGGCGATCTCGTCGCTCATGATCGCCGTCCGCGCGATACAGCTGTCGATCTCATCCAGACCGCGCCCCAGCCGCTCGGCGATATCCTGCATTCGCCGCCGCTGATCGTCACTCATCCACGGCAGCCGCTCGCTGGCCAGCCGGGCATAAACGTCGCGCTGCGGCGCCATATAGCGGCGCATCACAATCAGCTGCTTACGCAGCAGCGCGAGAAATCCGCGCGGCGGCACCTGCTGATCGAGCAGGTCGTCTTCCAGGTCGATAATGCGATCGTGCAGTTGTTCGATAAACTCGCTGGCATGATCGGTCAACGCATCGCAGACCTCCACCAGCCAGCTGCCGCCGTCCGTCGGGCCATTACCTTCCTTCAGGTCGCCCAGCACATCGTCCAGCGCCAGCACTTTGCGCTGACGAGTGGAGACGATCAGCCGCTCATCCATATACAGGCGCATCGCCACCAGCTGGTCGGGCCGCTCATCGGTACTGCCGTTGATACAGCGCAGGGTGATCAGCGCCCCGTCACCGATCCGCGTCACCCGCGGCCGGGTGCTCTCCCCCGCCAGGGCATCGCGTACGTTATTGGGCAGCAACGGGGTGGCCGCCAGCCAGTCGGCGCTGTCGCTATGGGTATAGTTGAGATGCAGCCAGCAAGGCTTGTCTTTGTCGATAATATCGTCATCGGCGAGCGGCTTAACGCCCCCCTGCCCGTCGAGCACCCACGCGAAGATCGCGTCCGGTATCTGCAACTCCGAGCCTTTAATCGCGTCCACTCAACCTCCGTTAATCCATATCTGCTAAATTACGCGCCTTCTCTATAAGGTACGCGAAAGCGCGCATTCTTGCTTTTAATAACCCGGAAATACAGGCCTAGTCGCTTCATTGAAAAGCGCTTTCGCCCCCGGTCGCGGCGCTCCCCTCATTTAACGTTAAAACTTAGTGAAATCAAGTTCTTCACGATTCAACACATACAGAGCGACGTTTTGCCGTTTATTTTGCAACTTCTTGCTGTATTATGCTGTTTATTGCGTTAATTTGCGGAGTCAATGGCCATGCATAAGCTCGCCAGGCAAAAACATATTCTCGACAGGCTTAGCGAAACCGGTCAGCTGAGCATCAGCGAACTGGTTGCAGAGCTGCAGGTGTCGGCCGATACCATTCGCCGCGATCTGAGCGACCTGGAACAACAGGGTGTGCTGCAGAAAAGCCACGGCGGGGCTATCGCCCTTAACGTCCCGGCCATGACGCGTCAGGGCAGAAACGCTCTTCTCACCCAGACCAAGCAGCGCCTGGGTCAGCAGGTCGCCGCGCGCATTCCCTCTGGCTCGACGCTGTTTCTCGACGCCGGAAGCACGCTGCTGGCGGTGGCAGCCCAGCTGAAAGGGCCGTTGACCGTGATCACGGCTTCTCTGGATATCGCTCAGCTGTTCAGCGACCGTGCCGATATCCAGCTGATCCTGCTTGGCGGTCAGTGGGATAGTAAACAACGACTGTTCGCCGGCAGCGCCACCCTGTCGCTGGTCACCCGCTACCGGGCCGATATCGCCATTCTCGGCGCCTGCGCGCTCCATGCCGGGCTGGGGCTGAGCGCCAGCCAGGAAGCTGATGCCGACGTTAAACGCGCCATGCTGGCCGCCAGCGCCGAGCACTGGCTGGTGGCGGACCATACCAAACTCAACCGCTGCGAACCGTGGCGGGTGGCCGGGCTCAGCGACATTCACCATCTTTTTCTTGATCGTCCCTGGGCTGAGCTGGGGGATGATCCCGTCCTCTCTGTACATATTGCTGACGCTTAACAACGTGGAGAACCTGATGAGTAACAACACGATAAATATCGCCCTGATTGGCTACGGATTCGTCGGTAAGACCTTCCACGCGCCGCTTATCCGTTCGGTGCCGGGGCTGAACCTGGCGTTCGTCGCTTCCCGCGATGAAGAGAAGGTCAAACGCGACCTGCCGGACGTCACGGTGATCGCCTCCCCGGAAGCTGCGGTCCAGCATCCGGACGTTGACCTGGTGGTCATCGCCTCCCCTAACGCCACGCACGCCCCGCTGGCCCGCCTGGCGCTGAACGCCGGCAAACATGTGGTGGTGGATAAGCCCTTTACCCTCGATATGCAGGAGGCCCGGGAGCTGATCGCCCTGGCGGAGGAGAAACAGCGTCTGCTTTCCGTCTTCCATAACCGCCGCTGGGACAGCGACTATCTCGGGATCCGTCAGGTGATTGAGCAAGGCACCCTCGGCGCGGTGAAACACTTCGAGTCGCATTTCGACCGCTTCCGCCCGGAAGTCCGCGTCCGCTGGCGCGAGCAGAACGTCCCGGGCAGCGGCTTGTGGTTCGACCTGGGGCCGCACCTGATCGACCAGGCGCTGCAGCTATTTGGTTTGCCGCAGTCGGTGCAAGGTAACATAGCCACCCTGCGCGACGGCGCGGAGATCAACGACTGGGCGCATGTGGTATTAAACTACCCGGCGCATAAAGTGATCCTGCACTGCAGCATGCTGGTCGCGGGCGGCTCGTCGCGCTTCACCGTGCACGGCGATAAAGGTAGCGTTATCAAAGCGCGGGCCGACCAACAGGAGAGCCAGCTGCTGGCGGGCGTGGTACCGGGCAGCGCCGGCTGGGGCCAGGATGACGACCCGCTGGTTATCTATGATGCCTCGCTGCAGGCCCACGCGCAGGCTACCCCGCAGGGCGATCAGCGCCAGTACTATATGCTGATCCGCGATGCGCTGAAGGGCCAGATCGCCAATCCGGTGCCGCCGGTGGAAGCGCTGGCGGTGATGGCCGTTCTGGAAGCGGCGGTGCGCTCTGCTGAAAGTGTTATGGTGCAGACCCTGGACCTGTCCGACAACGAGCGCAACATGCTGCGCTAATCCGCCCTCTTCTCCGGTTACCTGCGCGGCCCGCAGGTAACCGCTACTTTTGCGCCACCATAGAAAAAATCACTATCTATCCGCAGATTAACATTGCTTTATCCTGCTCCATGGCGCAAAGCACCGCTGGAAATTTCAGCCAATTGGGAGGAGGATAGAATGCAGATCGATCGTAATGAGAAAGAGGTTGCTGACGCTGTGGACGCGGCAACCGTACTACCGGACAGGAGAAGCGCATGTATTACACGTTAGGAGATACCACTCTCCATTTTTATCGCTATCAGTGCAAATTTTACGTCGCCCACTGGGAAGGGGGTAACGTGATGAGCGAAAAATTTAAATCGTTTATCGAACAGATCACTGAGAAGACCGGGCTGGATGCGAAACGCGTCGAGACCGCCGCGCGCGATTATTTTACTAACGTGGATTAACAGGCAGTGCTGTTCGTAAGAGACAAGCTGGTGCGGTAGCCGCGCAGGCTAACCCCACCTTTCACCGCCAGGACGCCTCGCGCCGCCTGGCGGCTTCTCTATTCTGCCAGCATTAAACAGTAGTCAGTTTTGCCAGAATGGCGGCGAAGGCGTCATTAACCTTATCGCCGGCGAGCAGTTTTTTACGCAACGTGAAGCTTCTGCCGCTGGAACGGATCAGCAGCCGGACTTTCGCATCATTATTGCTGCGTTCAACTACGGCAACATCCCGCAAGGGAATAACGTAGGTATCGGCATAAAGCCCCGGCGTAAATATCATCGACTCGCCGCTCACGCCAATCACCACCCGATTTTGCAGACGATAGCCATTGCACAGCGCAACAATACCAGCGGCAATAAATACTCCGCCTATACCCATGCCAATCATTAAAATAATGATCCCGGCGATGAGCGCCAGCGCCCCTTGGGGATAAAAGCCTGAGGCATTAAAGGTTAATAGCTGCTGGTTATCAGCCTCGCCCACTGCCGTGGTTGATCGCCAGGGCGTAAATCCGGCGTTAATCCGCGTTTGCAAGCTGAACAGACTACCCACCAGAAAGATCACGCTGGCGGGCACCATCACGATGCCGCCAACAAACGCCAGGACGATGGCCAGATAAGGGTAGCGGCCTGACAGCATTATGCTGATCGCCTGAACCACCACGGCAATAAACAGGGCCAGCACCAGCCAGGACCATACGCCGTCCGCCCGACTATGGAAGTTCAGCTGTCCTTCATCAAGTAATAAATTTCGCGCGACAAAACAGATAATAATATTGACGAACAGGCCTATCCAGGCCAGCTTGTGAACATGCTTCATACCCTACTCCATTATGGTTTTTACTATTCCATTTCCAGGCATTATTAAATACAGTCTCAATGCCGGCTGGATAGTAGCAAAGCGGTACGCAAGATCAATAAAAAGCGCGCGGTCTCCTCACATTCTAATTTATATTCAGCGTGATATTGTTAGTTATCATTTATCGTAATTATATAAACCATCCTATATATTGGCGCTATATATTTTCAGCGCAATAATATCGCCCTGCCGCCAGGCAGGGCGTCGCAGATTAACGCTCCTCAAGCGCCGCCACCGGCGCCGGCGCGCTTTTCCTGCGCAGCAGATAGCCTGCAGCAAGGATCAGCAGCCATACCGGGATCAGGCAGACGGAGATGCGGATGTCCGGGGTCAGATACATCACCCCGAGGATCGCGGCGAGAAACAGCAGACACAGCCAGTTTGTCAGGGGATAGGCGAAACTCTGGAAAGCCGTTACCTTCCCCGCCCGCTGCATGGCGCGGCGGAACTTAAGATGAGTGATGCAGATCATCGCCCAGTTGATGACCAGGGCGGCCACCACCAGGGCCATCAGCAGGGCAAAGGCTTTCCCGGGCATCACATAGTTAATCACCACGCAAAGCGCCGTGGCGACGGCGGATACCGCCAGGGCGGTCAATGGGATCCCGCGGTGGTTCACCCGCAGCAGCGCACGCGGGGCGTTGCCCTGCTGAGCCAGGCCGAACAGCATCCGGCTGTTGCAGTAGACGCAGCTGTTGTAGACCGACAGCGCGGCGGTGAGCACCACCAGATTGAGGGCGTTGGCCACAATATTGCTGTCAATGGCGTGAAAGATCAGCACAAAGGGGCTTCCCCCTTCCACGACGTTCCGCCACGGGTAGAGTGACAGCAGGACCGCCAGCGACCCCACGTAAAACAGCAGAATACGGTAGATCACCTGGTTGGTGGCTTTGGGAATGGTTTTATGCGGTTCGTCGGCTTCCGCCGCGGTGATCCCCACCAGCTCAAGCCCGCCGAAGGAGAACATGATCACCGCCATGGCCATCACCAAGCCCGTGATGCCGTTAGGGAAAAATCCCCCGTCCTGCCACAGGTTGGCCACCGTCGCCGCCGGGCCGCCGTGACCGCTAAATAACAGATAGCAGCCAAAGGCGATCATGCTGATGATGGCGGCCACTTTGACAATCGAGAACCAGAACTCCAGCTCGCCATACACTTTGACGTGCGTCAGGTTGATGGCGTTGATCGCCACGAAGAAGATCGCCGCCGACAGCCAGGTGGGTACCTCCGGCCACCAGTACTGAATATAGATCCCTACCGCCGTTAGCTCCGCCATGCTTACCAGCACGTACAACACCCAGTAATTCCAGCCGGACATAAACCCGGCGAAGGGCCCCCAGTAGCGGTTGGCGAAATGGCTGAACGACCCCGCCACCGGCTCCTCTACCACCATTTCGCCAAGCTGACGCATGATAAAGAAAGCGATAACCCCGGCGATGGCGTACCCCAGCAGGACCGACGGGCCTGCCATACGGATCGTTTGCGCGATACCTAAAAACAGTCCGGTGCCGACCGCCCCCCCGAGGGCGATCAACTGGATGTGGCGGTTTTTTAACCCGCGTTTTAACTGATGCTCTTGCTGCGTTGTCATCTCTGACCTGCCCCTGTCTGTAAAAAGTCACGTTCGCCGGTAGCAACTTTCAGGCCAGCGGAGCGCCTTGCAGCGTCAGACAAAAATTAATTAATTGAAATATATTCAAATATTCTTTTCAAATCAGTTCCGGTAGCTGGTCATGTCGGCGCCGACCTGGCGCATCACACGCGAAAAATGGCCAGATAACGCACAGATCATGAGAAAAAGAGCGGATTAATGCATGAACCTGACCCGTTTTGGTGCATCCGGTTTGCCGCCGTCCGCTCAGGCTTCACGCCAGGCAAAAAACTGTTAGGCTGGTAGCCACTTTTACGTTCCGCTAGTGGCCACTATGTACAACATCGACGACTATGATCTGAAAATACTTACCCTGCTGCAGGCCAATGGCCGTTTAACCAATCAGGAGCTGAGCGAGCTTATCGGCCTGTCCGCTTCCCAGTGTTCGCGCCGCCGTATCGCCCTTGAACAGGCACAGCTTATCCTCGGCTACCATGCGCGTCTGGCGCCGGATGCCGCCGGGCAGGAGATGCTTGGCCTGATTGAGGTGCGTCTGCTGAATCACACCCCGCAATGCGTGGAGAGCTTTCATCAGATGCTCAGTGAAGTGGACGCCATTCTGGACGCCTGGAAAACCACCGGCGACGCCGATTATCTGCTGCGGGTAACGGTCCCGGACCTGCCCGGTCTGAGCCATTTGATCAGCCATATTCTGGCGCAAAACAAAGGGGTGGCCCATCTGAAAACCGCCGTCGTGCTCAACCGCCTGAAAGAGAACGGCCAGCTGATGCCGGGCACGACCCCGCTGCGCTGAACCGGGGCACAGTGCCCTGCGCTGGTGCAGACGCGGGGCCAGACAATGCGCGACAAGCGGCAAATTCGCACAATTCACGCATTAGGAAACCATAAAACGCACGACCCGTGCAAATTTTTCTCTTCCTGTCAGAACAACAGGTTAGGCTAAACCACGGCTATTTTTTCCGCAAACGCTCGCCAGGGCACGCTCCTCTGGTGCGATTTTTGCAAACAAGAGCTTATCCTTGTTAACGAAAAGATAGTGCTTATTTATGGATAACGTCCTTTCCCCTGAAAAACTGACTCACACCTGGCTGGAGGATGCCCTGGCGCTGCTGTTCGGCACTCTAATGATCTCCTTTGGTATTATCCTGTTTCGTCAGGCCGGTGCCCTGACCGGCGGGACGGCAGGCATGGCCTTTCTGATCCACTACGCCACCCACCTGCCGTTCGGCGTGGTTTTCTTCGCCATTAATCTGCCCTTCTACTGGCTCTCCGTCCGGCGGATGGGCGCCGCCTTCACGCTGAAAACCTTCTGCGCGGTCGGACTGGTGTCGCTGTTCTCCGACCTGCACGGCTACTTTATCCATGTCGATCGCCTGAACCCCTATTACGCCACCCTCTTCGGCAACATCATGGTCGGCATCGGCTTTGTGGTGCTGTTTCGCCATAAAGCGAGCCTCGGCGGCGTTAATATTCTGGCCCTCTATCTGCAGGATAAAAGCGGCATCCGCGCCGGTAAATTCCAGATGGTAGTGGACGCCTGCATCGTCACCGCCTCGCTGTGGGTGGTTAGCCTGCCGATGCTGCTGGTCTCTGTCCTCGGCGCCGTGATTTTGAATTCGATTATCGCCATGAACCACCGCCCCGGACGCTATGCGGTGTAATGGCTTCACCTTTAACGGTCATTTCAGGAGTAACCACTGTGTTTCAGAACGTTGACGCCTATGCGGGCGATCCTATCCTGTCGCTGATGGAAGCCTTTCAACAGGATCCCCGGGCAGACAAAGTTAACCTCAGCATCGGGCTGTACTATAACGAGCAGGCCATTATTCCCCAGCTGGAGGCGGTCCGTCAGGCCGCTGACCGGCTGCAGAGTCAGCAGCAAAAGGCCAGCCTTTATCTGCCGATGGAGGGGCTGGCGCCCTATCGCCGCGCGGTCCAGACCCTGCTGTTTGGCGACAATCATCCGGCGTTGCGTGCCGGACGCATCGCCACCATCCAGACACTGGGGGGCTCCGGCGCGCTAAAGGTGGGCGCTGATTTCCTCAAGCGCTACTTCCCCGACTCCGCGGTCTGGGTCAGCGATCCAACCTGGGAGAACCACGTTGCCATCTTTGCCGGCGCCGGCTTTGAGGTACATACCTATCCCTGGTTCGACAGCGCCACCCGCGGGGTGAATTTCCCCGCTATGCTCGCCGCCCTCCAGCAGCTGCCGCCGCGCAGCATTGTGCTGCTTCACCCTTGCTGCCATAACCCGACGGGGGCCGATCTCACCCGCGAGCAGTGGGATCGGGTGATTGAGGTGTTGATCGGCAGGGAGCTGATCCCATTCCTTGATATCGCCTACCAGGGCTTCGGCCGCGGACTGGACGAGGATGCCTATGCCATTCGCGCCATCGCCAGCGCCGGGCTGACGGCGCTGGTCAGCAACTCGTTCTCGAAGATTTTTTCGCTGTACGGCGAGCGCGTCGGCGGCCTGTCGGTGGTCTGTGACAACGCCGATGCCGCCGGGCGCGTGCTGGGCCAGTTGAAAGCCACCGTGCGCCGCAACTACTCCAGCCCGCCGGGGTTTGGCGCCCAGGTGGTGTCGCAGGTGCTCAACGATCCCGAGCTGAATGCCCTGTGGCAGGAAGAAGTGGAGGCCATGCGCACCCGCATCAGCGCCATGCGCGTCGCGCTGGTGAAGGCCCTGCAGGCAGCCCTGCCGGCGGGGGATTTTTCCTATCTGCTGACCCAGCGCGGCATGTTCAGTTACACCGGCTTTAGCGCCGATCAGGTAGACGTTCTGCGTCAAGAGCATGGCATCTATCTGATCGCCAGCGGTCGGGTCTGCGTGGCCGGGCTCAACCACGGCAATATTGCGCGGGTAGCCAGCGCCTTCGCCGCGGTCTGCGCACGCTAGCCGGGTCAACCCCGGCGTGGTAGAGCGATTAATCGCGACGCAGCCGGCGAGCCAGGCGGGTCCCCAGCGTCTGAATAAGCTGGACAATAACAATCAGCACCAGGGCGGTAGTGAGGGTGGCGAAAACGTCGAAGCGCTGATAGCCATAGGTAATAGCCAGATCCCCGATTCCCCCGCCGCCCACTGTACCCGCCATGGCTGTGGCGCCGAGCAGACCGATGGTCGCCGTGGTGAGGGCCAGAATCAGCGATGCCGCCGCCTCCGGCAGCATAAAGTGCCAGACAGTCTGCAGCGGGGTTGCGCCCATGGCGTCCGCGGCCTCGAGGATCCCCTCATCCACCTCCAGCAACGAGCTCTCCACTAGTCGGGCAATATAGGGGGCGACAAAGACGATCAGCGGCACGATGGCTCCCGCGGTGCCGATAGTGGTGCCCACCAGCAGTCTGGTAAAGGGCAGGATCACAATCAGCAAAATGATAAACGGCAGCGAGCGCAGCACGTTAATCAGCGGATTCAGCGCCTGATGCACCACCGGGTTGGCCACGATGCCGCCGGGACGGCAAACCACCAGCACAATCCCCAGCGGGACGCCGATCAGCGCGCCAAAGCCCAGCGAGACGGCGACCATAATCAGGGTGTCATGCAGCGCCAGCAGAAACTGATCGCCGGTGATGGCGGTATCAATAAGATCAAACATGGGTGATTTTCACTCCTGCATCGACCAGATGGGTGATGGCGCGTTCGGTTTCGTCAGGCTCGCCGAGGAGCTGCATAATCATAAATCCCAGAATCCGGCCCTGAACTTCAGACATGCTGGCAAACAGGATATTCACCTCGACAGCATACTCGCGGATCAGGTGGTTAATAATCGGCTTCTGCGCCGTCGCGCCGACAAATTCGAGGCGTAAAGCTCGGGCGCCGTTATCGCGCTGCAGGAACGACGCCACCCGCTGCGGCAGGCGGTCGTGCACCACCGACTGCACGAAACTGGCAGTGACCGGATGCTGCGGCTGAGCAAAGAGATCAAAAACCGCCCCCTGTTCAACGATACGGCCCGCCTGCATCACCGCCACCTTGTGACAGATTTTCTGGATCACCGACATCTCATGGGTGATCAGTACGATGGTGATGCCATACCGACGATTAATCTCCTGCAAAAGCAGTAAGATCTGCACCGTAGTGTGGGGGTCGAGCGCCGAGGTGGCTTCATCGCACAGAAGGACCGACGGGTTGGTGGCCAGCGCCCGGGCAATACCGACCCGCTGCTTTTGTCCGCCCGACAGCTCATTAGGGTAGCTGTGGATTTTGTCGCTCAGATCGACGAACGCCAGCAGTTCCGCCACCCGCGCCTGGATAAAGGCCTTGTCGCGCCCCTGTAAAATAAGCGGGATGGCGATGTTATGAAAAACGGTTTTCGAATTCAGCAGATTAAAATTCTGAAAGATCATGCCGATATTTTTTTTGATGGCCTGCAGGCGCTGGCCGCTGCAGGCCTGTAGCGGCTCGCCGTTTAACAGTACCTCGCCCTCGCCAGGCGTTTCCAGACGATTAATCAGCCGTAATAAGGTGCTTTTTCCTGCCCCGCTGTAGCCAATAATGCCAAAAATATCGCCTCGCTCAATGCTGAGATTAATATCCTGCAAGGCCAGAACCGGATGTCCTTTCCTGGAAAAGCTTTTACTGACGTGGCGAAATTCTATCATCGCGTTATTCATTTTAAATAGTCAGGCAGCAGGTAACCATCATACTGCGGATGGCTGAGAATATATTTTTTGAACTCGGCCGAGTGGTAGCCATCGATAATATCTTTGGCAAACTGCGCCTTCTGATTTTTACCGGCGACGGTCACGACATTAATAAAATGGCTGGTGGCTGCTTCCAGCTTTAATGCCGAGGTCAGGGACATACCGCTGGAGACGGCAAAATTGCCCTGAATCAGGCCATAGTCGACGTCCGGCAGAGCGCGAACCTGCTGGGCATTATCCATCTCTTTTAGGACAATTTTGTAAGGATTATCTACGATGTTACGCTGCGAAAAAGTGGCCGGATCGCTGTCTGGTTTAATTTTCACCCAGCCAAGGCTCTCCAGCACCAGTACCGCGCGATATTCATTTGACGGCTGGTTTGGTACCGACACGACGGTGCCCGCCGCCGGGGTCCCCAGGGTGGTCAGTTTCCCACCATACAGCCCCATCGGCGGCGTGGGGACCTGCACAATGCCCACGTTATCGATCCCCAGCCGCTCATTAATTGCTTTCAGATATACCGGATGCTGCATAATATTCGCTTCGATATCGCCGCGGGCTACCGCGTCATTCACCTGAATACCGTCGCTGAAATCCTTATATTCGATTTTATACCCTTTACTCAATAAATAGGGCACGACGCCTTTCTCAAATTGTTCTTTATACGGCCCGGGGTTAAAGCCGACGCGGATAAGATGAGCGTCGGCGGCGGCATAAAAAGAGGTGGCCGACAACAGGGCGAGAGCGATCCCGCGCGCAACTGACTTGTTCATAAGGTATTTTCCTGGAGGGTTGGCGATATTGAACGATTAAATCACAGCCGACTGTGGGTTGTAAGCCAGAACGCCGAATTTCCTTTTGCTAATTCCTCATTAACTTTTGCTATACCGACATATCTTAAAAACAAGAATCTTTTGCGTATATTGTTATTTAGCCAGCCGCTATAAATCCCTTAAAGATGGTCAATTATTCGTGATTTAAACCGGGAATGTTATGCCTGATTTTACTGCTTCGCCGCTGGTGGACGCCCTGGAAGAGAATTTGTTCAGCCTGCTGGAAAAACTGGCCGCGGAGGTCAACACCGAAGCGCTGCCGCTGATCGATCTTTCCAGCGGCAGTCCGGATCAACCCACCCCGCCGGAAGTAATCGACTCGCTGCAGAGCGCTATTCATCGTCGTGAAAACCATGGCTACCCGTCGTTCTGGGGCAAACCACAGGTCCGCGAGGCGATCGCCCGGTTCTATCGCCGGCAGTATGATGTGGAACTCGATCCGCACAGCGAAATCGCCGTGTTTCAGGGGTCGCATATCGGTATAGGCGGCATCCCGCGGGCGCTGCTCAGCCCCGGGCAATACCTCATCTCCACCGATCCCTGCTATCCGATTTACCGCTCGGCGGCGCTGCAGTCCCAGGCGGCGTTTTATGGCCTGCCGCTCAGGGCGGAGAACCATTTCCTGCCGGATTTTAACGATCTTCCCCGGGAAGTCGCTGACAAGGCCGGGCTGGTGGTGCTTAACTATCCGCATAATCCAACCGGCGCCCTCGCCACGCCGGCGCTGTTCGCCAGCGCGCTGCAGTTTGCTCGTCGTCACCAGGTGCCGATCCTCCATGATTTTGCCTATGCGGCCATCGGCAGCGCGGCCAGCGATGCGCCGCTGAGCCTCTTCTCCCAGCCCGACGCGAAAGCATGGGGAGTGGAAACCTATACTTTTTCCAAGACCTTTAATATGGCCGGCTGGCGCTTCGGCTTCGCGGTCGGCAACGCCTCGATTATCCGGGCGTTTAAAAAGCTGCACACCCATAGCTACAGCACGGTGTTTGGCGCGATTCAGGATGCGGCAATCGCCGCGCTCAACCTGCCGGCCGAACGGATTGCGCAGCTAACGGCGGTCTATCATCAACGTCGGGAGTGGGTTCTGCGTCGACTAGCCGCGCTGCGCTGGCCGGCGCGTGACGCACAAGGCACTTTCTTCCTCTGGCTCGGCGTACCGCCCGGCTACCGTTCGCAGGAGTTTGCCCGTCTGCTGCTGCAGGAAGCGCATATTCTGGTGGCGCCGGGCACTGGTTTTGGCGAAGGGGGGGAAGGATTTATTCGCATCAGCCTGACCGCAGGGGACGAGGCGCTGAGCAACGCGCTGGACCGTCTTGCCCGGCTGGCGCTGTTTTAGTCCGCCACCGGGAGAAGCAAAAACGCAACCCTGGCCGTTGGGGATTACCCGGCTGACGAGTCCATCACCGACAGCACGATTTTGCCCTCAAGATGCCCCTGCGCTGCTCGCTCATGCGCCATCTGCACCTGCGCAAGGGGGAAAACGCTGTCAATTGCAACCTGGATGACCCCGGCGTCCAGCAGGTCGGCAAGCCGGGCGAGCTGCGCGCCGCTGGAGCGTACCTGGGTGGTGGAGACCGTCACTCCGCGCTGTCGCGCCTCTTCCGCCCCGGCAAAGCCGAGCGGAAAGATCGGGTACAGCGCGCCGCCGGGTCGCAGGGTACGCAAAAAACGGCCGCTGGCCGGCCCGCCCGGCGCATCAATGACCAGGTCCAGGTCACGCACCGTCTCTTCCACTGCGGTGGTTGTATAGTCGATAACGCTATCGGCGCCGAGCTGACGTAAAAAGGCTTCATGGCGGCCCGCGGCGACGGCAATCACCTCGGCGCCCTGCCACTTTGCCAGCTGCACGGCGAAATGACCGACTCCCCCTGCCGCACCGTTGACCAGGACGCGTTTACCCGCCAGCGGCACCGGCCGATGCGGCCCCGGCTGCAGCGGATTCGCCACCTCATGCCCGGGATCGATCATGAACTGCCAGGCGGTGAGGAGCGACATCGGCACCGCGGCGGCCTGCTGATGGCTCAGGGTTAGGGGTTTGCGAGCGAGGTCGCTGACCGGCACGCTAACGTACTCGGCGTAAGCGCGGCTGCCCCCTGCCGCCCCTTCGGGAAAACGCGCCATAGCATACACTTCGTCGCCGACCGCCACCTCCCGGACGTCATCCGCCCGCGCCACCACCACCCCGGAGAGATCGGTCCCGAGGATCAAGGGAAAGCGGACCTCGGGCCGCCACTCCGGCGGCAGCTGTTGATAGCCATCGCGCAGATAGCTGTCCGGCGGGTTCACGCCCACCGCGTGCACCTGTACCAGTACTTCACCGGCCTGCAGGACCGGCATGGGCGCATCCTCATAGCTCAGGACTTCCGGCCCGCCAAAGGCGTGCTGTTGAACGGCCTTCATCATCTGCGTCGACATCGCTTTCTCCTCATATGGAAATGCGTTATATTTAACGGAGCACTGTTCCGAATATATGGAGCAGTGCTCCGATTGTCAAGGAACGCCAATGAGAGCTGATGCCAGAAAAAATTATGACCTGTTGATCGAGGTGGCCCGGGACGTCTTTGTGGAGCAAGGCGCTGAGGCCTCGCTGCGCGATATCGCCCGCCGGGCGGGCGTCGGAATGGGAACCCTCTATCGCCACTTTCCCAACCGCGACAGCCTGCTGGAAGCCCTGCTCCGCAGCCGCTTTGCGGCGCTAACCGCCCGGGCTGAGTCGCTTCTGCTCGCCGCCGATCCTGCCGCGGCGCTGCTGGAGTGGCTGGCCGAGAGCGTGGCGTTTACCCATCAGCATCGCGGGATCATCGCCCCGCTGATGAGCGCCATCGACGATCCTGAGTCCGCCCTGCACAGCGCCTGCGTTGCCCTGCGCGCCGCCGGTACGTCGCTGCTTACCCGCGCGCAGCAGGCCGGGCTGGCACGGCCAGATCTCAGCGGAGAGGAGCTGTTCGATCTGATCGCCGCGCTTGCCTGGCTGCGGGAGCAACCGTCCCATGCCCCGCGCGCAGAGCGGATTTTAGCGGTGCTGGCCGACGCGATCCTGACTGCCGGCTAGCGGCGGCCGGTCACCGACGAGACAGCGCGCCTGGCGCTAACGAAACGCCCGCCTTTAACGATCAAACGCCCAGCTGGCCGCGCTGGTCAGCGCCCGCTCGAAGGCGGGACGGCCGGGGCCGGCCAGCCAGCCGGCGAAGGTGTGCAGCTGCGGGTGCAGCTGGCGCAGGGCGTCGAGGTCGGCGTGCCCGGCCAGCCGCCCGTCGTCCACCAGCCCGGTCAGCTTGTGCAGAAAAGGACTGGCGGCCAGCACCTCGTCGGAAAATCGCGAATAGGGGATCGGCCGTCCCGCCGCCGCGGAGAATAACAACTCCAGCTGACGACCGGTCACGCTGTCGCTGGCGATCTCGAACGTCTTGCCGGCAAACCGCGCCGGCGCGGCAAAAACCGCCGCGACAAGATGGCCGATATCCTCCACCGCCAGCACCTGCATTCTCCCCTCCGGCAACATAAAAAATTGAAAACGACCTTCATCAAGGCCAAAACCGGGCATCACCAGCAGCTCCATAAAGGTGGCGGGCCGCACGATGGTCGCCGCCAGCGGCAGGCGGCGAATATGCCGTTCAATTTCCGCTTTGGTGTCATAATGCGCTACGCCGGTCGGCGTCTCCCCCGTCGCGCTGCCGGAGCTGTACACCAGATGCTTCACCCCGCACTCGACGGCGAGATCGGCGATGGTTATCCCGTAGCGTACCTCCTGCTCATCGGTCACCGTCCCTCCCGGCGAACTGGGCTGGACGCTGAAGACGCCGTCGACCCCGGCCATCGCCGACCGCATTGCCGCCCGGTCTTCAAAGGTACCCACGACCAGCTCGGCTCCCCGCGCCGCCAGCGCAGCGGCCCCGGCGGAGAAAGGATCCCTGACCAGCGCCCGAACCCGCCAGCCGCGGTGCAGCAGCGCCCGCGCCACCGAGCCGCCCTGCTGACCGGTGGCGCCAAAAACCAACACGCTTTGCGCATTATTCATCACTGTTCCCCTTATCTGCAGCCTGTTTCCCGGCCTCTCGCCAGCGATAGTCACCTTGCTTATCCTTCTCCAGCCAGCCGCAGGAAGGCCCGGCAAAATGCCCGGTGAACCATTGAGCATGATGGCTTGCCCCCCACGCCATCATCTCCCGTCGCGAGACTTCCGCCTGCCGGGGATCGCCGCAGAACGCTGAATTCCACTGCGGATGGGCAAACTGGATCGGGGAATGCAGAAGATCGCCGGAGAAACAGGCGTAGTCATCTCCGGCGGCGAGGACCAGCGCGGCATGGTCCGGACTGTGGCCGGGGGTGGGAATAAAGTCGATCCGTCCGCCGACCCGCGGCCGGGTCGCCACATCGACGGTCTCCAACTGGCCGGCCTCAATCACCGGCAGCAGGCTGTCAAGCCACAGCGCCCGGTAGCGTTCGCTGTTTTTCACCCGAGACAGCTCTTTTGCCGAGCACAGATAGCGGGCGTTGGGAAACAGCGGCACCCAGCGATCGTCCTGCCAGACGGTATTCCATCCGACATGGTCGGTATGCAGGTGAGTCAGTAGCACCAGGGTCACGTCCTCCGGGTTCACCCCCGCGGCGCGGAGATTCTCCAGATACGGCGTGTTAAGTTGATGATAGAGCGGATTGCCGCCGCGCTCCCGACCATTGCCGGTGGCGGTATCGATAACAATCAGATCGTAGGGGGTCTGCACCACCCAGCTGTGGATTGACAGCGCAATCGGCTGAATAACGGCCTCCGCCTCCGCTACCGGGAACGCCTCTGGATAGAGCGCTGCCGGCTGCAGGGAAATCTCGCGCTCCGGCACTTTGAAAATCAGGCTATCGCCTGTCTGGTAAGTTTGCATCACTCCCTCCGCGCGCATTGCGCTGGTTGATTTATCGGGGTGAGATTCACTATGCTGCCGGGATAACCCACATTCAAATTGATTATCATAATGAAGAAAATCATTGAAAATGATTTTAGTCGTATCGATCTGAATCTGTTGACGGTCTTGATGGTGCTGTACCGCGAAGGGAGCGTCACCCGCACCGCAGAGGTGCTCCATCTTGGCCAGCCGGCTATCAGCGGGGCGCTGAAGCGCCTGCGCGAGATGTTTGACGATCCGCTGTTCGTGCGCAGCGCCAGAGGCATGCTGCCGACGCCGCGGGCGCAAGCGCTGATGACCGACCTGCAGCCGCTGATGGAAAACCTGCATTCGGCGATGTTTGGCGCCGGGGAGTTTGTCCCGGCGCGCGCGCAGCAGCTTTTTCGCATCGGCCTCAGCGACTGGAGCGAACACTGGCTGATGCCCCAGCTGTTACCCGGGATGATGCAGGAGGCGCCCGGAGTCTCACTGCAGTCGATAGCCGCCGACCCCTTCCAGGTTCGCCAGTTGCTGGAGGAGGAGCGCATTGATGTCGCGGTGTCTGTCAACAAACAGAGCCGCGGGGAGGTAGTCAGCGAGCCAGTGATGACCATGGGAGTCACCACCCTGTGGTCGCCGCAGCAGATCCCCTGCCGCGGGCCGCTGTCGGTGAGCGACTTTGTCGCCTGGGAACACGTGATGGTGGCCTATCGCGAAACCGGCCACGGTGAAATTGACCGCCAGCTCGCCAGCCAGGGACTCGCGCGGCGCGTGCGCTTTGCCACGCAGAATTTCTCCACCTTTCCCCTGCTGCTGACCACCCTGCCGCTGTTCGCCACCGTCCCGCAGGGGCTGGCGCAGCGCTGGCAGGCGCAGTATGCGCTGCGCGCGGACGCTCCGCCGGTAGCGTATCCGGAATTTACGCTGTGCATTTTGCGGCACAAACGGCGGGCGCAGGATCCGGCGCTGAACTGGCTGGTGACGAAGTTAAAACAGGCCATGCGCGGCCAATAACCGGGCCGATGCCCCGGCATCAGGCCTCGCTGTGCGGGGGTTGCAGCACGCGCCTGCTCCAGTCATAAAACGCGCGCACCGCCGGCGGCAGATAGCGGTTTTGCGGATAGACCAGCGACAAGGGAAGATCAGAAGCGGCCTGCTCCAGACAGGCGACCAGCGCCCCGCTCTGCAGATAAGGTTCCGCCAGATAGCTGGCGACTCGGATCAGGCCCAGCCCCTGAATGCCGGCCTGAATGTAGGCATCGGTATCGTCGACCACCAGCGTCTCCCGCATGCGGATCGCGCAGTCGCCGTCATCGAGGGAGAAAAGCCAGTCGATGGTCCGCCCGGTACGGTGGTTCAGGTAGCCCACCGCCCGGTGGTGGTGCAGATCGTCGATGCTCTGCGGCCGGCCGTGGGCCGCGAGCCAGGCCGGCGAGGCGAGGACCATCCAGCGGTAGCGGGCCAGAGGACGCGCCACCAGGGTGGTGGAATCTTCGATCCGCCCGGTACGGATCACGCAGTCGAATCCCTCCTGAATAATATCTTCCACGTTGTCGCTTGAGCAGAGGATCAGCTCCAGGTCGGGATACTGCTGCAAAAACTCGCCGATCCTCGGCAGAATGCAGTGGCGGGCAAGGGATTGCGGCATCCCAACCTTGAACCGCCCGGCTGGCTGAGCCGAGCGCCCGGGAAAGGAGGCTTCCATCGCCGCCATCTCGGCCAGCAGCCTTTTACACTCCTCATAATACCGGCGACCCTCCGTCGTCACGCTGAGCTTGCGGGTGGTGCGCTGGAGAAGCTGCGCCCCGAGCCAGGCTTCCAGCTCCTTCACCACCCGCGATACCGTGGAGCGCGGCTGCCCGAGCACCTCCGCCGCGCGGGCGAAGCTGTGGGCATCCACGACCGCAACATAGACCTGCATGGCATCCAGTTTGTCCATTTCGTTACCCTCCGGCGCTCATTATCCCATTATTACGAACAGTCTAACCCGAAACGCTGTACTTATCGAATGTCGACCGTCCCCCTACACTGAACCTGTAGCCCGTCAACACAAGGCTTAACTGAGCAAGGAGTTAAAATGAAAACTGATAATTTTAATCATGCGGAAAAGGTATTGGTGCTGGGAGCGGGACAACTGGGCGCCGCCGTTCTCGATGCGCTGGTGCCTGCGGTAATCGAGCGCCAGGGCACGGTCTCGGTCATCGTCTCGCCGGCGGCCTGGGATGAAGCCGGCCAGCTGCGGTCGTCAAACCATCAGGCGCTGGCCGACGCCGGAGCCACCTTCCTCGCCGTCGATATCGCCGGTAGCGCCATGGAGACGCTGGCCGATCAGTTTCGCGGATTCACCACCGTGATTAACTGCATGGGGTTTGTCGCCGGTCCGGGGACACAGCTGAAATTACCCGCGCGGTGCTGGCGGCCGGGGTACCCCGCTATTTTCCCTGGCAGTTTGGCGTCAATTACGATGTGGTAGGCAAAGGCAGCGGTCAGCCGGTCTGGGACGAGCAGTACGATGTCCGGACCCTGCTGCGCGCGCAGCGGGCCACGGAGTGGGTCATTGTCTCCACCGGGATGTTTACCAGCTTTCTCTTCGAACCAGACTTCGATGTAGTGAATTTATCCAACCGAACCCTTCACGCCCTTGGCAGCTGGGATACCCAGGTGACCGTCACCTCACCGGCGGATATTGGCCGCCTGACCACGGCGATTTATCTGCATCAGCCGCGGATCGTCAACGAGGTGGTGTTTGTTGCCGGCGAAACGACCTCTTACCGGCAGTTGGCGGATACCGTGGAGCGCGTAACGCAGCAGACGTTCAGCAAAGCCGTCCACACCCTGCCCGCCCTGCTGGAGCAGCTGCGGACAGACCCGGATGACGCCATGCTGCGCTATCGCGCCGCCTTCGCCCGGGGGGATGGCGTGTGGTGGCCGATGGGCGACACATGGAATGCCCGCCACCAGCTGCCGACCCAGGACATTGCCGGCTGGCTGCAGACCGCGCGCTGATTTTCTCTCACAGGACAGAATGACGATGAACAAGTTAATTCCACTGATCGTATTGAGTTGTCTGCTGCCCCTCGCGGCAAATGCCAGAACCATTACCGCCACCGGCGATACCCTGGACCATGCGGAGAGCAAAATCCGCCAGCAGGCCGCCCGCGAGGGCGCGACTACCTATCGCATCACTGAAGCGCGAATGGGCAACAAAGTGCATATCACGGCGAAAATCGCGGACTAAAGCACCGGCGTCAGGCTCAGGGATGAGCTGCCGGCAGCCCGCGCGCCAGGTCAGGCGCTCATTTTTTCCCGTCGACGATCGCGGCCCGGCGGCGCGCCATACAGGCGAGCGTATTCCCGGGTGAACTGCGACACGCTGATATAGCCCACCTCCCCGGCAGCCTGCGCAATACTCATCCCTTCCGCCAGCATCAGGCGGCGGGCGTGGATCAGGCGTAACTGCTTCTGAAACTGCAGCGGCGACAGCGTGGTCATGGCGCGGAAATGACGGTGAAAGACAGAGACGCTCATCCCGGCGGCGTCGGCCAGCGCGTCGACGCTGACTGGCTGCATAAAATCCCGGCGCAGCATCGCCACCGCCCGACGGATCCGCGCCGAATGGCTGTCTACGGCGCCCAGCGCCCGGATGGCCGGCCCATGGACACTCTGCAACAGCCAGTAATGCAGCTCCCGCCGCAG
>OIEK01000145.1_pt1 | contig 30310 bp, 28 predicted proteins | sample 1581821 | NCBI WGS metagenome assembly OIEK01 (sample SAMN03281017, study PRJEB24777) | human gut metagenome | isolation source: fecal sample PR221 from 1 month old male Chinese infant, caesarean... | reverse complement strand
ATCTGATACATCTACCATCCAAGCATTTCCATCTTGATCAAAATGTGTTAAATCCATAATATATCCTTACTAATTATGTATAAATTATCACCAATAGTTTTATTTTCATTTATTATATTATACAATAGAATTAAGAATTGTATGTACAAGGAAGGAAGTGTTCCTATGAAAACAAAACTAACTTATTTTGGTCACGCTTGCTTTATGCTCACACGTGGCGATGTATCCATGATTTTCGACCCATTCTTGACCGGTAATACATGGGATATCGCTAAAAGAGAAGACATCAAATGCCAATATATCTTTGTCAGTCATGGTCATGATGATCATTATGGCGACACAGATTTTATTGCCAAAGCAAATGATGCACTCGTTATTTCTACTGCTGAGGTAGCGGGTAAAGCGGCAGCTGCCGGTTGTCGTACACACGCCATGCATTTAGGTGGCAAGTTCGACTTTGAATTCGGTTCTGTTCGAATGGTTCCTGCCTTCCACGGCTCTGGCATCCCTGGCGGTCACGCTGCAGGTTGTATCGTAGATTTCTACGGAGATATCCTATACTTCGCTGGTGATACAGCACTCTTTAGCGATATGAAATTATTAAATCGTTTTGGTGAAATTGATTACGCCCTTCTTCCTATCGGTGATAATTACACAATGGGGGTTGAAGATGCAGCTCTTGCTGCTTCTTATGTAAAAGCGCGTATTTCCATTCCAATTCACTACAAAACATGGCCCGTTATCGACCGCGAACCAGGTGTATTTACAAGTCTTGTAGAAGGTAAGTATAACCAAACAGCACTCATTATCGATCCAGGTTCTTCTATTGAGCTTAACAGCTAATACAAAATCTACAGACCTAAAAATGACGCAATCCAAAGGATTGCGTCATTTTTGTATATAGTCTTGGTTCAAGATCAAACCCATAAAAAATTGCATTCTAATAGACTAAATCTCTTGATTTGCCATAGAAAAGCCCCCACGGTTAGCCATGCGTACAAACTCATCAATATCTTGAGTTTCATCAACACCAACATAGCCGAGTTCACGAACCAGGCCGTATGGGGTATGCAAAGATAATTGAGGGTTCTCACCGGTCAACACCCACAGCACCTTATAGCCCCTTGGCGCCTCTCGAAGTCGCTCTTCCCCTTTGCCATCCGTAAAATATACAAGTAAATCTACACGGTTTTGATTAGCCAGAGAGAATACAGGGGTAAAGGCCGTTGCACCACGCACATCGAGGCGAGGTTTTACATCTTTTACAGATTCCATCGTATAGGTGCGGCGCACCTCATTATCACATTCTACAACGGTAATGCGATGGTTGTAGGCATGCACGATTTGTAACACTTGCTCTAAGGCATTCGTAAACTCTACATCAGTTATACTGCCACTCATGTCGAGAGCTACCCATACATTTGCCTTATGTTGGCGCAATGTACCAGACAATTCCAAACGCTCAGGCTGACGACGATTACGACGCATCGTCGTTTTTTTGTATCCACTCGCTACCTTGCCCATCAACTTTTTGAGATAAAAATACCACGGCAAAGCGCGTCGCGTTTTTTGGAATGTATCAATAAGACTTTTCACATAGCCTTCCATATCACCCTTTGAGGCTTCGTTGATATAGCGCTCCGTGATTTGGTCCATCGTATCTGTATCAATAGAATCAGATTCATCCCAAATATCATGGCTAGTTTGAGGATCAAATTCCATAGCAACCGCTGTATCTGCATTATCGATGGGCACAAAGAGATCTGGTTTTTCTTTCATGACCTTATCAATAGCCTTCGCATAATATTCAATGGTACGGAAACGCTTTAATAACAAACCAAAGCGCGCATTTACATTGGCTACCGTTACCGCATCACGGTCTACATGTTCAAGGTAATCGTTTACGACCATATCCATAGCCATATGGACTGCTGTTTTGTGAAAGCCTTGGCTCAGTGCTTTTACCCGCATCAAATGAGCAGAATGATATGAAGAACTTCACGCTTAATACCATCCTTCATCACATCAGGCGATTGGCGTAACAAGATAAAGGGATTTACATATAATACATATCCGCCCTGTTTAAGATTAATACCAAAAGCACTGGCCATATCAAAGCGAATGCGATGAGTCATTTGTAAGTAAAAGTAACCAAAGAATTGGTCCTCTTCAAGAAGCAAGCTGTTTACATCATGCAATATATTCCACAACCGTTGCTCATAGGCCGGTGTCATTACGGCTTGCTGCATAACGGAGAGGTCTGTCCCCTCCACTTGTACGTCTTCAAGAGCACGACCGATAGTACCTATATGGCTATCCGACATATTATGGTTCATAAGATCAGCCGCTATACGTTCAGGCGCCATGCTATGATGTTGTTCTTCATAGCTATCTACATAGGCCTCATAAGATGCGTATATTTGCGTATACAAAGCCTCTGCTTCGCGATGTATGCGCTCTCGTTTCGCATGCCATCGATCAAGAGCCTCGATAGCCTTCGCATCATAAGAACCCGTTTTTTCCCAGCCATCGATATGAGTCAGTAAATCCGACGCATCACGTATATCGTCCTTATCTAAGTTTCGTTGCATATTTACACCTCCTTTTCTTTAGAAAACAAATTTAATATATGTCATATGCCATATATCAATTAGCATAATAATTAATAATTTACTAAAGTCGATTATCTATATATAGCTTTGATTTGGTTAACTACACACATAGAATTATTTTTGCGCTTCAAAGAAAGTATCTACAAAGAGGTCATCTTCAATAGCATAAGCATAAACGCGCTCATACGTGTTACGAAGATCTTTCATAACCGCTACGCGCAAATCCCCTGGATACAAGGTTAAAAACTCCACAAAGTGATGTACTTCCTGCGCATTGCTATTGCGATTTAAACGATGCAACATATTTTTTGCTGCTACATAAAGGCGAGTTGGGCTTTCACCTTTAACCTGCTCAGCCATAGACATAATAGCACCTGGTTTTTGAACCGCTGTTAATACATCATCAAAGGTAATAAGAGGTTCTTGATCGGACTCAATAAAGTTTACAAAAGCCTCCGCAATGAGTTTACCTACGTTACCGCGGATAACATTCATAAATACGTCGCGACTATAGCTTGTGCCCTCTTGATTCTTATAAATTCTATATAGACCGGACACGCGTTCAAAGGAACGAGGTGTGGCATCGATATCGTCTTCGTGACGTTGATTTAAATATTCTGGATAGGAAGAAATAAATTCAATAACCTTTTCTTCAATACCTGCACCGATAGCCCAGTCAATCCATTGCATATAATCAGCATTCATATAAAGCCATACGAATCGGTTTTGTTGTGCCGGATCCATATCGATGGTTTGGTAATCAAAGGAATCTTCAGGGTTCATAGCGGCGATGATGCGCACTTGATCACTTAAAGAAAAGCCATTAATTTCACGGTTTAGAATAAGGTTCATCAACTCTTGTTGAACTGCATGTTCTGCGCGGTTAATTTCGTCGATAAACAGCAATACTTGGCGCCCTTTATCTACGGCTTGTGCCACATGTTCCAATGTATGATGCACAGCGTATACTGTAGTTTTCACATCCCGTCTATTACCATGACCATCCGTATGAGTCACCGTTTCTACTGTAGGCAAGCCACCAATTTCACCTTCTTTTAAGAGGTTTCCGTCAATAGTTACTAATTCCCAATTATGTACCTCTGCAACGCGCGCTGCGAGAGAGGTTTTACCAATGCCCGTCTCACCAACGAGCAAGGGCACCTGATTAGCGGCAAGCACTAATTCAACGCTTGCCATTGTATCTATAAAGTTCATTACATCTCCGTTCTAATATTTCAAATATTCGCCTACTGCGATTTTCTTAACAGTTCTAGTACCATACATATCAATAAGTGACAATATATCCATAGGCCATTTTGATTGACGTCCACCGATAGCTTTATTGTTGATTAACTCGCGTATATAGTCTTCATCAACTGTATCGCCGGAAATAGCATCTACAATTATAGCTTTGATTTCGTCTACTGTAACACCCAATGTATTAGGTATATAACCGACAATAGCCGCACTTACTTTAAATAGATGCAAGGCCAAGTCCTTAGTGAGGGTTGTAATCTGCCGCATTGCCTGTGGATCTTGCTTTACTGCTGCTTCTAGTACAGCTACGCTAGGCTCATCAATGTAGCGCAAGGCTAAGTAACTCTCTTGCACGGCTTGTAACTGCACAACCTCGCTTGGAGCATTGATATATTGTAAGGCATCATAATTCGCCTTCACCGCTTCTAATTGCAATTCTTCAGATGGGTTTGCAATATACGAATAGCCCAGCCTGATTGAGCTAACGCGCTTTGAATTAATGTATCAGACGGATTGCTGATGTATTCTAAAACCGCCCAATCTTTTTCCACTAAGGCTTTTAACAATTCTTCTGTAGGATTTTCAACGAATTGTATAGCTCGTGGTGCTTGTGAAAGCGCTGTTTCAATAACCTTTTGAGTAGGTTCTTTAATATATTGTAACAGCATGCCGTTTTTGCCCCACACATGTAAGTTGCATAACTTCTGTAGGATTTGGAATGTTTCGAATCCCATGTGGGTTATTGGTCAGCGCCGTTATATATTGTTCCTCTGTCATAATAACCTTCATTTCTATATAAAAAGGCCATACGAATACGTATGGCCTATACTGAATTCTATCTTATTATATCATATTTTTTCGATATATTTATATCTCTTTCGTATACTTACTACACTGTTAATGCATCTAAATCAGAGTTATTTCCTATGATTAATAATTTATCCTCTGCTGAAAGAATCGTAAACGGATTAGGAGGGACTTCTAAATCCTCCCCACGCCTGATGCCTACAGCATTAAGATTATATTTCTCGCGCAGATTAGAATCTTTTAAGCAGGTGCCTACCAAAAATTTTGGCATATCTACTTCAATAAGGCTAATGCTTTTAGATAGCTGTAAGTAATCCATTACATGTTCTCGTGTCAACGATTGAGCTAACCGTTGTGCCACATCATATTCTGGATAGATGACCATATCTACCCCCATCTTCTTGAGCATCTTACCTTGGAGTGCATTTTCAGCTTTCGAAACCACATGAGGCATATTCATTTCTTTCAACAACATCGAAGTCATGAGATTAGCCTGGATATTATCACCAATGGCAACAATAACTATATCAAATTGGCTCAAAGCTAAGGCTTTAATAGCCTCTTCATCAGTAGTATCTGCTACGATAGCATGTGTTACATAAGGGGAAACCTTTTGTACAATTTCTGGATTAATATCTACACCTAAAACCTCATGATTCATAGAGGCTAACATCTTGGCTATAGTCGTACCAAATTGACCAAGACCAATGACGGCAATTGTTTTATATTTCATGCTATATCTCCTGATAGACTAACTATTCTACTCAATTACAACAATACATTCTCTTCTGCATACCCAATTGGCTTCGTTGGTGAAGTCCTAAGAGCCCATGTACCAATAACGGTCATAACACCGACACGACCTGTAAACATAACAAGCATCAGCACCCATTTACTGCTTTCAGATAAATCAGGCGTAATTCCCGTCGTAAGGCCTACAGTCCCAAAGGCAGACGTAACCTCAAATAACAATCGAATAAAATCATAAGGCTCATCCCAAGCTAGATAACATGTGGCTATTAAAATAAGAAGAAGCGATAAAAATATAATCCCGTTGGCTTTAAGCACTGTTACTAATGAAATACGACGTTCAAAAATCTCTGTATCTGGACGGTTATTAAACAAGGTACGCGATGCAAGTATGGTTACTGCTACGGTACTAATTTTAACCCCTCCACCGGTAGAGTTCGGACCCGCACCAATAAACATGAGAATAATGGTAACAAACAAGGTAATTGGATGTAATGCATTATAATCAACCGTTGCAATCCCAGCTGTACGCGGCGTAATCGCTTGAAATAAAGAGGCCATTATTTTATTCCAAATCGGTAATGACCCAAAGGTTTTTGGATTTGACCATTCCACACCTAAAAAAATGATAGTTCCTAATAAGATAAGAATCGCTGTGCCTACTAACATAATCTTAGTGTGAAGTTTTAAGTCAACAAATCGTCTCACCTTACGGTGTGACCATATGTCAAAGGCCGCTAAATAGCCAAAACCACCGATCACAATTAGCACGGCTGTATTGATATTAAATAATATGTCCCCTACCATGGCATACGGTAGATCATTATCAAAAAATACAAATCCAGCGTTACAAAAGGTGGAAATAGCTTGCATGATACCTGTATATAATGCAGCCTGTCCAATATAAGGATATAGCTGAATCGTATAGATTATGCCTCCTACAATTTCAATAGCAAAGGTATAAAGCATTAACTTTTTCGTAATATGTAGTAATCCAGTCATACCATCCTGTCCGACATCCTCGGACAAAAGCACACGATTTTTAAGGCCTACTCGTTTACCTAAAAGCAAAGCAATTATGGTTGTGAAAGATACAATTCCTAAACCACCTAACTGAATAAGGATAACCATTACAAGCTTACCAAATAAAGACCAATGATAATAAGTATCTACAGTGGCCAGCCCTGTTACCGAAACACAAGATACGGCTGTAAAAGCGGCATCTACAAGAGCCGTCGTTTGCCCCTGAGCACTCGCCATCGGTAACATAAGCAATAGGGTACCTATAATCATGACGCCTAGAAAGCTAAACGCTAATAATCGATATGGATTTTGTTGCATGTACCGTTGTACATGAGAATGGGAAATATCGTGCCACATACTGATTTACTCCAAGCCCATTAACTTATGTACAACTTGTAAACTTGGTAAAGGGCTACGGCCACCAATCCCTTGCGTATTTAAAGCTGCTACAGCGGACGCAAAAATAGCCGCCTTTTCTAGATCAGAATGTCCACAATGTTGTAATAAATCTATACCATATGTAGAGGTCTTTAACCCTTCCACTGGGGCTAACTCACTCAATAATGTAACAAGCTTTGAAAGAAATGCACCATGAAAACTATCTCCAGCCCCCGTTGTATCAACTACATATTCTTGAGGAAATGCTTGGCAGCGATAGAAAGTTCCATCAGGCCATACGAAATAACTACCATTAGCGCCATCCGTAACCCCTGCAATAAGTGCGCCACGTTCATGAATAATACGGCAAGCCTCTTCTAAATCAGTAGTGCCCGTATACTTTTCAGCATAATCACGAGCAACAATAACAATATGACTTGCCTCTGTAATAGATTTCATCTCTTCATCGTAGCGCTGTGCACCTCCATCGAGGGAGATAATAGTACCAACCTCTTGTGCTAATGCCATGGCAGAACACATGAGTTGTCGATGCCGTCCATTGACATGTAAAATGAAAGATTCTTTAATTAATTGCTTATGAGCATCTAAAAATACTGGCTCTGGCGCAGTAGAGCGTTCAAAAAATACGGCACGCTCGCCAGTACTATGCTTTACGAGGATTGTAGCGACACCACTTTTTGCCTGTCCCTCAATATGAATAGCATCGGTATTAACATTATATTTTTTGAAATCATCTAAAATATGCTGCCCTACCATATCGTCACCGATACTATCAATCATGGCCGTACGTGCACCATATTTACCTGCAACGGCCAAGGCAGTTGCTACAGGTCCACCACCATCGTTGGTCGAGGATAAAACTTGCTGCACCTCACGACCTGTTGGATAATGATCAACCACGATAAAACGGTCTAATGTACTAGCTCCAATACCTAATATATCTATCTTTTTTTGAGGAAATGTACTCATACTAACCCCCTAAGCCTACAATTAGCTATATAAGCAATATTACTTACATCTTATAGATTCAATATCTTTCTTATCAATTTATGATTTTAACAGTAATCAGTTTTGATAGCCTTATAGGTTTGTATATCTATTCTTATACTGTTTAAAGCCCTTTAAGTCTTATATCTACAGAATACCTTTCGCGCTATAAAAAGTAAACCCCAGACCAAAGGCTGGGGTTACTTTGTACTACAAAGAGCACCTATATGTTACGTATTATGTCTTGTTTATTATAAATTAGTTATTCCCAGAGGTTGTTAGAATTGAGGTGTAACATAATAGTTTAGGACATCATACGTTCCATCATATATTCAATTTCATCAGCGCTCAAATTGTACATAGCTTGCACCATTCGTTCTGCAGACTCTCCAGAAGCACCGCTCTTGGAAATTTCAGCTTTCGCCTTAGTAATAAGAGCCTCTTTACGTTGTGTCTCAGAATCCTCATCCGTTGGCACAGAGATATTCGCTTTTCCTTGACCAATACCACGTACTTGTTGATTAGGATTCTCTTTAGAAATTGTTTTTGTATCCTGAGCCGCTACTGCTTCTACAGCGAAGGAGTTCTTACCAGTCAAGATATATTCAACAGCTTCTAACGTACTTTGTGTAAGATTTACAGTCCAGAACTCACCGGCTGCAGTCAATTTGTAAGTAAACCATTATAAATAACAAGACCTCGTTCTTCCCATAATTTATAGAGCCAGTTCAATTCATCTAATCTTGAATCCATCTTTACTAAGCTCATAATATTGAGGAAACCTTGTTCTAGTTGGCTTACTACTTGATTAACGATAGGTTGTAATTCACTTTGTTTCATTAGTGCCATAAACGGTTTTTCACCACGGCTTACCATATCTTCATATGGTTTTAATGCGCGATGTAACATCATGCCATAGCCATCGACGTTACCACCTGCACCACTACCAAATGGGAACATTGGGACACCCGATTTAGCTAGAGTGTTATATAGGCTACGCTCGCGATTATTAGCACTCCAATGTGCGGCACTCAATCGGCGATAAGATCGCGCATCTAGGTATTGTCGACCGAACTCGAACATATCCCCTTGCATCGCTGTTGTTGCTGCAGCAGGAACTTTCCCATTTTCAATGTCTTTATTGAGATCACTACCATCAAATACATTTAATTGATATAGGTCTGCACCATCAACGCCAGAACTTACCAAATCAGCTAAATCTTGTTCCCACACCTCCATAGTTTGACCAGGCAAGCCATAGATTAAGTCAATAACGACAGAGCATTGACCATAAGCTTTTAAAGCAGCTAGCCGTTCTAATACAGTTTCTTTTGTATCTAAACGACCTACCATTTGACGCACTTCTGTGTTGAAAGATTGTACGCCGATGGACATACGGTTAACGCCGTTTACCATCCAAACTTCAAGATTTTCAGGAATCAAATCGTGAATACGACCCTCTAAGGTAAGCTCATAATCGTTTGCCAATGGCAAGTACTCTTTAATGGCTTTGAGCAATCTTTCAGAGTTTGTCGGTGATAAAGATGTTGGTGTGCCACCGCCGATAAACACGGCATGGATCAAACCATCTTTTAATCTCGGACGTTCACTTGCGAGCTTTAATTCGCTAATTAGACCATCAATATATTGGTCTTCAACACTTTGACTCGTACCGTTTTGGAAGAAGCCACAATATGTGCATTTTGTCTTACAAAACGGAATATGAATGTAAGCGCATTGCATTTCACCCTTTTTAGGAACACCATTCATCAATGTATCCCAAACAGATTGTGTTTCTTTCGGTGAAACGAGCGTACCATTAAGGCCTGCATGAACAACCCGTTTATGAGGAAATGCACCACTCATCGGATTATCGCATTTAAAACCTAATTGTAGATTTCGTTGTTTCTCCGGAATGGATTCAAAAAAACTTGCTAAACTCATACTCCAATCCCCTTTCAGAAATTAGGCTTGTAACTTTGCAAGTACAGATTTAGTAAATTCTTTTGCATTTGCAAAGTCTTGTTCATCTGGATGAGTTTCCGCCGCTTTATGTAACGCATCGCGCTCTGGGCTTTGCCCATGTGCAGATCCAGGTGGGAACATTTTATACATCATTTCGATTACTTTAGGATCGATTTTACCTTGGCATACGAAGCCATCTACAAGAGCTTCTTTGTTAGGCAACAATTCAGATGCTTTCTCGATACTTTCACGAGCATGATCAGAATCAGCATACATTCCTAGTGTGGCAAAGAATACCACATTAGGATTTTTTAAAGTTTCAATCAATTTTGCTGCTTCTTTATTCGCTGTACCTCGATCCACCCAGAAACCTACGAATACTGTATCATAATCAGCTAAATTTTCAGGTGCATCTTTTACAGAAACGCAAGGTGTTCCCTCAGGCATAACGGAAGCCATTGCTTCCGCTACACTTTTAGTATTTCCCGTAAGGGAAGAATATAAAATAATAGATTTCATATTTATCTCCTTTATTACTTAGATATATTTATTCTTCTTCATCTTCGCCATCGGCCTGTACTACAAAGTGTACAGGAACTTCTACTGGTTGTATATCCCCTGTTTCATTTGGATACGGAGTCGCTCGTCGCACTGCATCAAGAGCCGCTTCTACAAATATCTCATCCCCACCACTAGTTGGATATACGTCTATTAAATTACCATTAGTATCTAATTTAGCCATTACATTAATTGTAACATCTACGTTCATTTTACGCTTAATAGCCGCATAAGGAATTTGTTTTTGGCTATCTACAGCTGCATAAAAGCCCTCTACATTGAACGCTGCTTTACCTGTACCATGACCATCACCTTCACCGGTACCATCACCTGTACCAGTACCATGGCCTCTACCATCACCAACGCCAGTGCCTTCACCGGTACCATGACCACCACCAGAACCGCCACCAGATCCAGGGCCTGTGCCACCAACAGCGGAATTATCACCGGATGTATTGCCTTTATTTTCGCTTGCTTTAGCTACCACATCTACTGCATCAGGAATATCTGTTGCGGTAGATGGTTCAACATTTGCTACAACAGCCTTTGTTCTTGCCGCTACTTCATCTGCTGACAATGGTTTAGGGAACAGATCGGCTCTGTTACCTCCGCCACCACCAGCATGTCCACTGCCACCATCATCGAGCACACTTTGTGTGAGGTCGATTTCATAGGTATCCATTTCTTGAATGGCTGGAACCACTACAAAAAAGATTACAGCAATAAAGAGAGCAATAAGATGAACTACGGCGGATATAATGGCTGCTTTTTTCCATGATATGCCTAGTCCCATAGTTATCCTTTCTGTTCAGCTGCAATAGCTAAGCGTTTAACGCCAGATTGTTTTAACATGTCCATGATTGCTACTACTTGACCATGAGCCGCTCGTTTATCAGCTTGTAAGATAACACTAGCATTAGGGTTTTCTTGGATACGTTGTTTTACCATTGCCTCAGCATCGTCAATGCTCATTGGCTTGTTATCAATCGTAATATGACCCTCTGCATCTAATGTTAGAACCACTGGTAATTGAGCCGGTGCAGAAGCACTAGTAGCCTGTGGTAATTGTACAGACAAGGCTTTTTGAGCCACTGTTTGCAAGCTGTTCATCATGAAGAATACCAACAAGAAGAAAATGATATCAATCATTGGAATAATCATGAATTCCGGCTTAGTTTTCATACGAAAGCTTTGCAAGTTCATAACTATTTCCACCCTTCTCGTTTAGCTGTAACAATATTTACACACATATTTTCAATTTGGTTAATAATGGAATCCAAACGATGACTAAAGATTGTGTATACGATAAACGCCATTATGGCTACACATAAACCAGATGCTGTAGCGATAAGAGCCTCACCTACACCACCAGTAATGGCAGATGCACCGGCACCGGAGTCAAGGATACTGAAAGAACCTATCATACCTGTTACCGTACCAAGCAATCCCAATAATGGAGAGATTGTAACTGTTGCACTTAAGTAGTCCATATATTTTCGGAAGCCAACTGCATCAACCCCCATTTGATCAGCAAAGGCTGTCTTCATTGCTTCTTCGCTAGAATCATTTTTTAAACCTGCTTCCGCAATACGACTTGCAATAGAAGGGTTCTCTTTAATGACTTTATCGATTTCATCCCAACGTTGTAGTTTTGCAAATTCATTTACTGCATGAGTTACAACAAATGTTTTGCCTGCATACTTACGATAGAAGAAAGCACGTTCTGCAGCTATAGCGATAACCATGAAAGACAAGAGTAACAATGGATACATTACATACCCACCACTATGAAATAAGTGAATGACATAATTTAAATTTTCCATATTTGTAACCTTTCTGCCTGTTTACAGACTGAGCATTAGAACCTATAGGTCCCTTGAATTCGTGTATAATCGCCTAACTTAAAGCTTTCACTACCATATAAAGTATCTCGTTTATTAGTGCCCTTCGCATCAAATGTATAGAATGCTTCAAGGAGCAAGTCCTTACGCGGTACATAACCGGCACCAAATGTAAAGCTACGAACACCATCTAAATAACGATCAGGTACTGCGCCCGTACCATTGCCACCGAAGAAGGAACCATGTTCAAAGTATTTGTAATCGATGAACGCATTCCAAGATTTCGGAACATCTAGATCAGCACGCCCAATATCTAGACGAGCCATCCAGAAGTGTGGTGTGCCGCCCATTTGGTGACCTTTTATAGTAAAGTCTGCTGTGCCACGTTCATGTTGATATACGGTATTACCATTGAGGTAACGTCCTAGGTTAGAACGGTTTTGACCATAATCAACCGTAACAGCTGCATTAGCACCAAGTTGATACTTAGCACCAATACCAAATATATGAGCTACATTGGAGAAGCTGTGTTCATCATTACCGTTACCATTTGCATTTAAATATGTATGTGTTTTACCACCAAAGGAACGTAAGTACCAAGCTTGTAAACCAAGACGAGAGCCAATTTGCTTCTTATATTGAATAAATGCTGCTTTATCAATAGCTGGTACAGTATCTTTTTCAAGAACTACACCTTCTGTTCTAATCAAGTTGCCAATGATCTTACCAATTGCTTCGCGTGGTAATTTATTTTCAGACTCTGCATCATGTACAACTTTTTCAAGATTATACATATAGTTATACATAGCATTTGGCATGCCCCAACCATAATAAGAACCACCTTCACCATAATCGCTATAGGACATTGTAAAGTTCTTCTTATATAAGGCATCTTTAGCATCATAATCACTAAATACATATTTACCACTATCATATTTGTAAGTCTTTGCACCTAAGAAACCAGTTAATTCATAATCACTTGAAGGTTGACCATAGTAATCATAAGATCTCTTAAATGTGCCATCAGCTTGTTTCACCCAAACTTCGTCAAGCTCACTATTGTTATAATTACTCCAATTATCTTTTGCATTATATTTAGCAATTTCAGAGATGGATTGGTTAATCGCATCACCATGTTTATCAACATAAGCCTTCGGATTCAACAAGGCTTCTTTATTATCAGTAGGTACGATAAGACCTTTAGCCTTATCTTTTAGATATTCAGGGTATAACGGAGAGTTCACGTTATACATAAGATCACCAGTCTTATAGAGTTTTTCCCCTGTTTTCTTATTAGTAATTTCGTACATTGTATATCCACCAGATGGTATATCAAGGGAGAATTTCTTCTCAGCCATCTCTGTAGGATATGCTTTTCGTAAGAATATCTTGTAAACGACTCATAACTTGAGCTTGTTTTTGTTGTGTTTCTGCTAATTTAGCATTTGCCTTTTCAATCTCTTGATCACGGTTCGGATTACTCCATCTTAAGTCTAAGCTTTCTTTATAAGCTTCATATTCAGCTTGCAAGTCTTTGAGCTGTTGATAGAAATAGATGCTATCTGTCTTACCTTTGTAAGTGGAGTTATAAATACCAGTTGGGCTATCTGGAGCTGCCGGATCTGTTGAGGTCTTCTTCTCACCATCAGAACCGGTTTTAGTAGCACTCTCAATATCATATGGATAATCATCACGATTAATACCAATCAATTCAGCTGCTGTTGGAGGTCTGTAAATAACTTCATGTTCTGCATGAGTATACGCAGAATCAGTAATACCCGTGCTATGTTTGAAAGTACCAACCCCAATACGAACTTGAGAGTCATGGCCATTCCAAACAGCACGAACGCCATCATAAGATTGACCAAACCAGTAACCACTAGCACCCATAGGCTCTGTCAATCGGCCCACTGATACATCCCATTTTTTAACCCGTCTTGTAAGATCAACGGTATCAAGTCGTTGATGGTTAAAACCTTTGGAATCAGATTGTGTCCAACTTGTATCTACACCACTCATGCCAGTCGCACTGCCGATAACTTTGAGGTTTGTAAACTCATTGAGTCGAGCATCAAAGCCAAGTCGTAATCGTTGCTCAAAGCTATGACGGTCTGCATCGTACATATTTGCTTTTGCAGAAGCGATAGCGGAGTTCGCTCTAAATGGAGATTGTGGTCTGTTAGAGCCATCATGTGCCATCCAACGTGCTCTATAGTCCCCAACCAATGTAACACCACGTTCTTTAGTAGTATCAAAATCAGAACGAATAAAATCAGTTAAACGAACTACATCAGATACATTTTGTACACCAGATTCTGCATTTACTGCTTCACCATTAGCTACATTAGCACCTGTAGCATTAACATTCGTACCATCCTTAGTTTTGCCGATGGCTGTAGTTTTACTACTATCGCCACCACCAAATTTAAGGTTAACACCCATACGGTAGACGCGTTCTTGTGTAGCACGGTCATCATCGCGATGATTAAAGATATTGTTGATGCCAAAATACATCATGGCATTTTTATTGAAACGTTTTTGAACCATTACGTTCCAAATGCCAAATGTTTTCTTTTCATATGTTTGCTTCTTGTAAACGCCTGCATCACCAGACAAGATATCTGGCCAGTAGTTACCACCGTTATTGAGAGTATTACTATCAAGCATGTTGATATAGTAATCGCCCCAGATGGAACCATTCCAACCAGACTTAGGGTTGTCATAGGTAATACCGATGTCAACTTTGTGCATTGGTTTATCCAGCAATTGACGAGGCATTGTTGGATCGCTCTTGTTGATAGCGTGTAAGTATGTATAACCTAACTTACCAGACCAATATTTACCGAATTTTTGTTGTACTTCTGCTTGAAGACCAGTAATTTCAGCTTTACCAATATTTTTAAAGCTATAAATCATATCTGGAGCACGTTGGTATTTCGCATCACCTTTGAGATATGGTGCGAAGTCCATGAAATCACCAGTGAAGTATACGGACATATAGTTCTTAATTCGGTTGTGGAATACACCTACACGAGCATAGGTATTTTTATTTTCACCTTCCAAGCTCATGTCAAAGTTGAGTGATTTTTCAGGTTTCAAATTAGGATTGCCAGCCCAATACCAACCGAGTTTTGCTACCCCAATCCCTACAGGGTTAGAAGCGTACATTTCCCAGTTATACCACAATTCGCCCATACCAGGCTCTGTATAACCAGTACCTACATTGGCTTTAAATCTGCGATGTGCATTACCGTTAACGTTATATGTCATACCCAAGGATGCAGATACGTTAGAACCAAATAAGCTACTATTATCAAAGCGCACAATTGGAGACAATGTTAAATTCTTATTGACTTGCCATGTATCAGAAATATAAGCGTTTATTTTACGAATCGTACCACTACCAGTAGTCAAGCGTTGGTCGCGATTACGGTACTCTTCCAAGAAAGCCTTACCATTTAGCTTAGGCGCTTTCTTACGCATTTCTGGATCGTTAGACTCACCATATTTAAAATAGTCGCCTACGATATTTGCACGATGCGCCGCCATTTCAGGATTTTCCGATTTCAACCGATTTTCTAAAGCATAATATCGCTTCTTGAATTCATCCGTTACGGGCTGATTATTCGGCGATGTGCTTGACCATTCACTGAGTCTGCTTTCAGATAAACCATAATTCACATAATCATCATATGTAATCCCTGGTTTTTGCGCATCATTCGCTGCACCATAATATTCATAATCCATATCCCATTGTGGCATGCCACCACCAGAATTAATGAATTTATAATCATGGATGTGAGAGTAAACTTTAACACTGTTATCGCCTTTACGTCGCACGAGACGATCAAGTCGGTCTACTAACAAGCTTTTATCGTAATCCCAAGGATCGATGTACATCGTACTTGTATTAGGAGAACTCTTTAAGCGACTACCAGAGCCTTCTTCACGAGCATAGCTAACACCATAGCTTAGCAAATGATTTTTATTAACTTGCGTATTTGCATTTACGCGAATATCTAATTGACGATGATCGATGTTATCGATATAACGCAACTCATTAGAGCCTTCATAAGCAGAACGACCTGTATAGTTAATGAGCGCTACATCATTTTCTTTAATGCGAGAATAGTTTGTTTCAACAGTCCAGTCACTCTTACCGGCTCTAGAGGACCATTGTAAGTTTGCTGTATTACGATCTGCCGTACGTTTAAAGTGTTGTTGTGGCTCTAAATCGGAGTCGGAGTGCTTAACATCTCGTACAAGGTCTTCTGTATAGCGGTTGAGGCGCATTTCAATTTTATTTTTATCATTAGCCTCATAGGTCGCTACTAAACCAATATCTGCCGCATCACCATAGTAACGAAGTACATTTGGCTTAAAGTTATGTTTTGCGTAATCAAAGGCCATCCCAGAGGCACGCCGTTTAACCGATGCTAGAACAGGCATAAGATCTCGTTTACTACCTGACAAACCAACCTTTAACTTGCCCATTTGACCAGAATCGGCACGAATGAAGAAGTTTTGAAACGGAAACACATCGCCATCGCTCTTGCGACGCAAGCCTTCAGCATTAAATTGTACGGATGGTTTCTTTTGTGCTTTTTTAGTGATGATATTAACTACACCACCTACTGCATCGGATCCGTATTTAGCACTAGCCGCACCTTGAATAACTTCAATTCTCTCTACGTTCTCTGTACCCAAACGTTGTACTTCATCGGCCGCACCAGAGTACTTATCAAAATCACCTAGCACTGGTTGACCATCTACGAGGATAAGAGTGTGACGCGCTTCTGCACCGCGAATAGACACTCCCACACGCCCCATAGCATCAACTGTTCTAGATACGCCTGTTTGCGTAAAAATAATATCTTCAACGGACTTCGCCTGTTTCTTTTCAATCTCTTTCTTGGTAATGATTTGCACTTGCTGTGAGTTCAATTTTGCTTCTTCTTCTGCCCATGTGCCTTTCACATTAACAACATCTGTAGTGACAGTCGCATTATCTGCCCAAACCACTAGAGGTGCGCTAAGCCACAAGGCAACTGCACTAGACAGGATTATGGTACGCTTTGTATGTCCCCACCGGTTCATTATGCCCTCCTAAACTTATAACTAAACATATGTCTTGTATCTCCCACACAAAATTAAAAAGATACACTTCACCAACATATAATGACATTGAATATCATTCACATTTTAATGTTAGCAAAGTGTATCTTGCATATCTACTCCGAATAGACCAAAAAATATACGTTTTGGACAAATCGGACTATTTTTTAGAATTTATACGTCATTTGGAAACGAGTATAATTCCCAAGTTTGAAGTTTTCAGATCCATATAATGTGTCTCGTTTATTGATCCCTTTTGCATCAAATGTATAGAATGCTTGTAAAAGTAGATCTTTAGTTGGTACATAGCCACCACCGAAGGTAAAGCTCTTAATACCATCTAAATAACGATCAGGTACAGCTTCTGTGCCATTTCCGCCGAAGAAGGAACCATGCCCGAAGTACTTATAATCCACATAAGCATTCCAAGAACCTGGTTTATTCATATCTACACGACCTACATCAAAGCGCAATGCCCAGAAGTGAGGTGTCCCACCTACATCGCGACCTTTAATATCGAATTGAGATGAACTAGCCTTATGTTCATAATGAGTATTGCCATTCATGAAGCGACCATAGTCACTACGGTTTTGACCATAGTCGAAGGAAATGCTTACATTATGGTTTAATTGATACTTAGCACCTACACCAAATACATTAGCCACATTGTTAAACTCATGTTCTTCAGTAGCATTACCATTAGCTGTATAGAAACGATAGTCGCTACCGCCAAAGGAGCGTAAGTACCAAGCAGCTAAACCAAGACGAGGCGTTACCATATGTTTAACTTGAACATATGCAGCCTTATCAATTGGTGGTACTGTATCTTGTTGTAATACAACACCTGTCGTTGGGATAACATTACCTGTGTATTTACCTAATGCTTCCCTAGGCAATCTACTATACCCATCAGCCTTTTCAAGAAGACGAGTCAAACCATTGAAATAGGACGCTAGTAATTGTGGATAATGATCGCTATTTTTTACGTTAATAACATTAGATAAGCCATAATCTTTAACATCAACAGAGTTAACTTTATAAATATTATTTTCTAGGCCATCAAAAGCATTATCTTCGAAGCTAATTGTATAGGTAGCATCTTTGTTAAAGATAAGGGCTGCACGCTCTTGAGCCGTTTTACGATACGCGGCCTCAATAGCAGCTTTATTTTTATTGTACCAATTAGTTAAGAATGTTTTGCCATTATCCGCTAATACAGAAGTATCACTTAATTTAACTTCAAATAATGGATCATTTTCAGTTAAACCAATTTTGCCTGCAGCAATCTTAGTATTGATTGTGCCTTCATCAGGAACCCATTGTTCAGTGTCCTCATCGTAACGCTTATCTTTATAAGCGAACTTAACATTGACTTCTGGCATTTCAAGCAATACTTTTTGCTTATCTGCATCAGCACCATAAGCTTTTGCAACGATTTCTTGCATACGACGAACTACATCGAACTGAGCAGCTCTCAATGGTTCACGCTCTTTTGCAACCCGTGCCTCAACATCTGGCAATTGAGCTTGTAGTTTCGCAAGATCTGCTTTTAATGGAGCTAATTGATCAGCTGGTAACTCATCAATAAACTCTTTCCACCAAATATCGGAATTGAGATCATCAATTTTTTGTTTCAATGCCTTAACTTCGCCTTCTAAGGCACCTTCTTTATCACGCAATGCCTTCAATTGTTGGTAGAAGTTAATCTTATCCCCAGCTTCAGGTATGATAAGTTCTTTATTACTACCATCAGTATCGCCTGTGATGCCCAAGAATTCATCTACTGTAGGAACGCGTTTGAAGTTTGTATAAATTGCATGAGTATAAGCACTATCACTAATTCCAGTGCTATGTTTAAAGGTACCTACACCAACGCGAACTTGTGTATCTTTATTAGTCCATACACTGCGAATGCCATCATACTCTTTATTGAACCAATAACCGGTAACACCCATAGATTCAGTAATACGACCAGCACTGTGATCCCATTTAGAGCCGTGATGTGTTACATCAAGTTCTTCTAAACGTTGATGATTGAAACCTTTAGAACCTTCTGTTTCATGACTACTATCTACACCAGGTTGTCCAGAAGCACTACCTACAACACGTACATTAGTATTATCGTTAATACGAGCATCTACACCAACTCGAATACGTTGATTTAAGCCATGTTCTTTGCGATCTGCCAAGTTTTTCGCCGCATCATCGGCCACATAGCTCGTTGGAGTTACTTTTGTTTCAGGTCGATCAGAACCTAAGTGGCTATCATTACGTACACGATAGTCGCCTACTAGCTCTACACCACGAGATTTAGATTCATCAAATGGACGTGTAATAAAATCACTAAGCACTGCTGGTGGTAATGCTTCCAATTGTTCTTTAGTAAGTTTTGCTTTACTTTCACCAGAGCCTACGCCAAATTTCATATTTAAGCCGACGCGATATACACGGGCGGATAATGCACGGTTATCATCTCGGTGGTTAAATAGATTATCAATACCAAAGTATACACGAGAGTCTTTATTGATTTTCTTTTGAACCATAAAGTTCCAAATACCATATGTCTTACGCTCGTACATATCGGCACTACGTTTATTGTTCAAGTTATATCGAATAACAGATTTATTAGAATCGTTAGGATCGATATAAGACACCATGTAATTACCACCACCAGATAGAGAGTTACTATCTAACATGCGAATGTAGTAATCGCCCCATAAGCTACCGCTCCAACCGCTCGCCTTATCTTCAAAGTCAACACCAATATCGATTTTATGACGTGGCTTATCTAATAATTCACGCGGCATATCCTTGTCACTCTTATTGAGGGCACGCAAGTATGTATAACCTAATCGAGCTTTCCAATGCTTATTCAAAGTTTGCTTTACTTCAAATTGAAGGCCTGTAATTTGAGCTTTACCAATATTGCGGAAGCTATAAATCATATCAGGTGCATGAGCAAATTTAGAAGCCCCTAACGTAGTGGATTCATCGTATTGTGGATGGAAGTCCATCAAATATCCAGTGTTATAAACAGACATATAATTGCGGATATTATTATGGAACACACCGATCTTAGCATAGGTGTTTTTATTTTCCCCTTCCAAAGATAAATCAAAGTTCATTGATTTCTCTGGTTTAAGGTTTGGATTACCTACCCAGTACCAACCAAGTCGAGCTTCACCGCCACCGATGGTAGCAAAGGTAATATTAGGACCATACATTTCCCAGTTATAATACAATTCACCCATACCTGGTTCTGTGTAGCTAGTGCCTACATTCGCTTTTAATCGACGATGTACATTACCTTTTACATTATGAGTCATGCCCAAGTTAAAAGACAAATTTGAACCAAACTTATCACTATGATCTAAGCGTACAATTGGTGATAAAGTAGTATTTTTATTAACCTGCCAAGAGTCTTGCACATAGAAATTAAACTTCTTAATTTCTGCACGACCAGCTGTTTGTTGATTTACACGTTTTAAATACTCTTCTTTAAAGTAAGAGCCATTTAATTTCAATTTTGTATTGTCAAAGCCAGATACCGCTCCGTAGTAGAAGCTTGGCAAATACGCATCGTGCAATGCAGGATAGTACTTGCCATTTTCATCTGTTTTACCTTCTTTATTAGCATGGTAATCAGCGATGAAGTCTTTGTTTTCCTCCAATAAGCGTTTTGCAAATTGTTGGTATCGTGCATATGCTTCAGGATTAAGTTTTTTCAATGTCCGTTCAGTAGTTGGACCATCGACTTTCCCCATGACAGCAGAGGAATCATTATCATTAGAATCTAAATATTGAACATACTCTTCATAGGTGAATTCAGGCAACGTACTAGGTGTATTTTTATCGCCGTTATACCACTCCTTCTCCTTATTCCATTGTTCTACGCCAGCTTCATTCTTTTTGAAAGAATGGTCATAAATTGTAGAAGATGGAACGCCATTTTTAACGGCTAAACTTTTATCATAATCCCACGGATCGATGTGACGCTTATAAGTTGTTGGTGCATTTTTAAGACGGCTACCTTCACCAGTTTCACGAACAAAACCAACACCATAGGATAAAAGATGATCTTTATTAAGCTGTGTATCAGCACTAAGTTTTAAATTCCATTGACGATGATTTACATTATCTACATAATTTAATGTATTTTTACCTTCATACGTACTATTGCCATAATCACTTGTTAAAGTTAAATCATCTTCTTTTGTACGTGTATAATTTACTTCCGCACTCCATGAGCTTTTCTTATCTTTGCCAGTATAGCTCAAGTTAAAATTATTTCGGTCTAAATCGCGTTTGTAATGAACTTGTGGTTCCATGAAGGAATCACTACGTTTCACATAACGCTCTAAGTCTTCGTTATACCGATCAATACGAAGACCTAAAGAGTGATTTTCGTTAAAGTCATATGTGGCTCCAAGTCCCACATTGGAGTTTGTGCCATAGTAACGCAAAGAATTCTTTAAGAAGCCATGGTCTTCATCGCTAGCCATTGTCGTTGCACGACGTGCTTCACTAGCATAAATAGGCATAATATCACGTTTACTACCGTGAATATTAACTTTTAACTTACCTAAAGAGCCAGAATCAGCGCGCATAAAGAAATTAGAGTATGGCACGACATCGCCATCCCCTTTTTCTCTACGACCTTCCGCATTAAACTGAATGGACGCATTCTTCTTTGGCTTATTTGTAATAACATTGATAACGCCACCAATCGCATCAGAGCCATACTTGGCACTAGCAGCACCTTGAATGACTTCAATACGCTCAACATTTTCCGTACCAAGACGTTGCAATTCATCGCCAGCACCTTGATATTTAGCAAGATCTCCCATAACAGGCTGCCCATCTACTAAGATTAGCGTATGTCGTGGATCAGCACCTCGAATAGATACACCTACACGCCCCATCGAATCAACAGTTCTAGATACACCTGTTTCTGTAAATACAATATCCTCTACAGATTTTGCTTGTTTCTTTGCAATATCTTGCTTTGTAATAATCGTCGTCTGTTGAGACTCTTGTTTTGCTAATTCTTCGGCCCACGTACCTCGAACATGTACAACATCAGTAGTAACTGTTGCATTTTCTGCCAGGGTATTGATAGGCATTTGCAACCAGCATGCAACGGCGCAAGACAATATAAGGTATCGACTACTTCTTCTAAGCCTCCTATTCATTAATATTCCTCCAAAATATATTAAACTTGGTATATAAAAAATACACCTCACTACCACAACAAATGACATTGAAAATCATTTACATCAATGATAGCAAAGTGTATTATGCATATCTACTCCGAATAGACCAAAAATATACGTTTCGGACAATATTAATTTTTTATAAATTATGAATTCTACTTTAAGTTACTACATTTTTAAGTAATATTAATAATATGAATTCCCAATCATTTTATTTATACCTTACGATAGGCACTTGGCGTTACACCAGTAGCTTCTTTGAATGCACCAGTAAACTTACTACCGTTCTCGTAGCCTACTGCATTAGCAATCTCTAAAATAGATTGATCTGAATCTTGAAGCAATCGCTTAGCCGCATTAATACGACATTCTTTTAGATATTGATGTATGGTTGTACCATATACACCTTTAAAGCAACGTTTCAACGTCGACGTAGGAATGTCAAACTGCACGGATAAAGAGTCAATAGTAATACGCTTCATATACTGTGTCGATACATATTCACATACAGCTTTTACAATATCGACTTGCTGCTTTCTATAGGTATTTCTTTTTTCATTATTACCTGTAGATATAACAGATAGCAATAAAAAGATTTCAACCACTTTTAATTTAAAATAGTGCTCCTTAATTTGATTCGGCACTTTATATAAACTGGAAAAAAATCTGACGAACTGTTTCTGTTTCTTCCATCATCATACCAAAGTCGGAATGCTCACAAAATCGATTTGCTAATTCGGTCAAATCTATTCGAGAATCACTAACAAGTGCATCTAATACAGGTTGAGCTTTTTCAACATCTACTAGCAATACAATCCCTTTAAATAGTTTTGTAGGAAAGTAATTTTCATGTTGGTAAGCTGAGCGTGTATGCCACCCTAACGACATATCCCCTGGGCCCATATATAAATACTCACCAGATGTGAATTTGCACTCAATGCGACCCTCTTCACAATGATTTATGGCAAACGTCTTGGTATGTGATTTAGCATAAAATTGAATCGTCTCTTGTTTCACATCAAGGAACATTAAATCGATACCATCAAATATCGTATGTCTCGACATAGACATTCCTGCATGTGAAACCGCATGATTATGTGGATTCATACTATCACCATATACACAAATACTATAAACATAAACGTTAGTATTATATTATAGTATACTTATTGATAGTCATTGTCAACTTCTAATTACTAATAATTCATATTAAATTTAAAAATATTAACTAGTTTGTTTTAGTAATATAAAACAATTAAGTTCATCGCTAGAACTTATTTTAGTGTACTATAAAATAAGCCTCATGAATTAAACGACAACAATTTAATTCATGAGGCTATATTCAGAACTACGGATGCAAGCTTCTATTTTTTTGTTTTTACAATAAAAGCTAATGCAATTATATGACCAACCCATACGAGGGCCATGACGATAAGAGCAATAGGCATGTCTTGACTGAAATAGGCGCCAACCGCCATTATTGTACTAACAGAAGCGAGAATGGACAACTTTGTCCGCAACGTCAACGCTTTATCGCGCTCATAAGTAGCAACGGTCTTTTGATATAAACTAGATTCCAAAAACATTTTATGGAATCGTTCAGACCCTCGAGCTAAACAAAATAAAGCTAGCATATAAAAAGGAACTGTTGGCAATAGTGGTAATACGATACCTGCTGTACCAAGGCCAAAACTTATTGCACCAATAGTCAGAAATACATATCGTATTACAACATTACTGTGTTGCTCAGTTGTTTTCATTAATCCTCTTCTAAATAATTAATAACTTTACCTTTTGTTTTGATAAAGTTAGGAATAATAAGTACTAAAGCGGCAATAGCTACAATACCATAAATACCAGCCATACCTACCCATTCATACGCATTACCTAATACAAGACCCATTACTGCAAAGTCCGCATCACCAAAGGTTGTATTTTGGAAGCCTAATTGACCAAGAACTGGCAATGCCAAAGCTGGCAAGAATGTAATAGCCAAACCATTTAGGAAAGCACCTACCGCTGCGCCACGACGACCACCAGTAGCATTGCCATAAATACCTGCGGTAGCACCACAGAAGAAGTGTGGTACAAGACCAGGAATAATTAATACGCCACCTACAGCACCAAGTATAAGCATACCGATGATACCACCGATGAAAGAGCTAAGGAAACCTAATACTACTGCAGTTGGAGCGTAGGTAAAGAATACGGCACAGTCTACAGCTGGAATTGCATTAGGGATAATTTTGGTAGCAATCCCTTGGAATGCAGGAATCAAATCGCCTAAGATCATTCGTACACCAGAGTATACGATTGTTACGCCAACGGCAAAGTTCATAGCACTCATAACGGCGTATAAATAAGGGCTCATTTCACCAGATAAAGTAGCGACAAATTCAGAACCTGCTGCAAATGCGGCAATCAAGTAGAATACGATCATAGTCAATGCTGTAGATAATGTTGAGTCGCGTAAGAAGCCCCATTTTTCTGGAATCTCAATATCTTCTGTGCTATCTTCAGCTTTACCAACATATTTAGCAACCCAAGCAGACAAATAATAACCTAAACTACCAAAGTGACCAATCGCAATTTCATCCCCATCAGTCACTTTAGAAGTATAGCTTTGACCAATTGCTGGAGAAATAGCCGACCAAGCACCCATTAAGAAACCACCCACAAGGATGAGCTCCATACCGGCCAAACCCGCTGTACCAAGTACGGCAGACATAAGACAGGCCATAAACAAACTGTGATGACCAGTTAAGAACACATATTTGAACTTGGTGAAACGAGCAATACATAAGTTCATCAATAAGCCTACTACGAGAATAGACATCGTTTCAACGCCAAGTACCTTTTGTGCAACAGCTACGATAGCTTCATTGTTTGGTACCACCCCAGTAATATGGAATCCATGTTCAATCATCTTACCTAACGGATCAAGATTACTAACGATAACGCCAGCACCTGCTGCAAGCATTAAATACCCTAGAATAGGTTTCAATGTGCCCGTCATGATTTTATGAAACGGACGTTTCAAAGCTATTAAGCCTACACATGACATAATACCAATTAAAAGTGCTGGTTGTGACAGCACGTCACGTAAGAACTCTAATACCATTTCCATAACACTACCTCCTATATACAGTTGTTTTAATTATTGAGCAGCTTGTTTTAATGCTTCAAGAACATCTTCTGTGATTTTCTTTTTATTAATATAGCTACGAACAATAGCAATATTTTTCCCTTCAAATTGTTCTGCTAATTCTTTTACAGTAACGATGAGGTCCGCCTTACGTCCTTGAGCCGCATTAAAATCAATAGATTCAACTTGTGCATCAATACCATTTTCAGCGCAAATCTCTTCAATTTTCATCTTTAGCATCAAGCTAGAACCAATACCATTACCGCATACAGTTAATACAGAAATCATACGTGCCTCCTTCTAAACGTATTATTGCTCGTCTAAATGCTCTGCCAAGAATGCTTGTACGTCGTCAATACTTTCAAAGTCAACGGCCGCATCTAAGAATTCTTCATCCTCAAATAAAGTAGCAATATCTGTCAACAATTGAATATGCTCATCTTTGTTAGGAGCACATAAGAATAATGCTACAGATACAGGGTCATTATCAGGACTGCCAAAGTTCAGTGGTTTTTCCAATGTCACTAATGCTGTACCTACGCGCTTTGCTCCATGTTCTGGACGAGCATGTGGCATAGCAAGACCTGGAGCCAATACGATATATGGACCCATTTCACGAACTACCTCAACCATTGCCTCTGTATAAGATGGATCGGTAAAGCCAGAATCAACCATGAGTTGACCACCGTGACGAATTACATCTTCCCACGTTTCGGCGGGATAATGAAAGGATACATTATCCTCAGATAATAAATCTTGTAACAAACTAACACCTCCTAAGCTTACATCTGTACATATAATTCTATTATAGCTATTCTGATAAATTTTTCATATATCAAAATAACAATGACCTTATAAAAATGAATAAAACCAACATAAGATTTAACCATTAAAGTTTATAAAATACCCACTCCTATTATACCTATACGGGTATTAATATTGTATATATATTGAAAATTCTCTATACTTAGATGAGGTTTATATTACCTACATAAAAATAGAATAAGGAGATTTTATGCAGACTTCGGTAAAAGCATTTATATTATGTCTAATACTCTGTATTTCATTGGTAACAGCTTTACAGTTTGGAGCTAATTTTATTCCTTTAGATCAAATTATATCAGCTCTTATGTCTATAATTGATCCAAATGCTAAGGCTTCTATGACAGATACGATTATTACAGATATACGCTTACCACGACTTATCTACTCAGTTTTAACAGGTATCGGCCTATCACTTGTAGGTTTATTAATGCAGACGGTTACTCGTAATGCACTGGCAGATCCCTATGTATTAGGTGTTTCTTCTGGTGCAAGTACAGGCGCCGTTTTTGCTATTATCATGGGTGGGCTTCCATTCTTAGGGCAATACAATACGCCTATTTTTGCGGCTCTAGGCGCTGCACTTTCAATTATATTAGTACTACTATGTGTTGGTAAAAGCAACAGTCCAGTAAAGCTTATCCTCATAGGTATGGGCATGACCGGTGTATTCTCAGCCTTAACTATGATGATTATTTACGGGGCTAAACACGAAGCACAAGTGCGAAGTGCCATGTTCTGGCTACTTGGCAGCTTTGCAGGCATACAATGGAGTGATTTACCATTAACCGCAATTATTCTAATCTTATTTATGCTATATATCTATATGTTCAATCAAGACCTTGATGTATTGCTACTTGGTAATCATGAAGCAGCACAAATGGGCCTTTCTGTTAAGCAGTTGCAATTAAGCATCGTTATCATATCCTCTATTGTAATCGCCACACTAGTATCAAAGGTAGGTGTAGTAGGCTTTATCGGCCTTATCATTCCGCACCTTGCTAGGATTGTAGGAGGGCCTAAACATAAACACACATTACTATTTAGTGCACTCATCGGTAGCATCGTTATGATTTGGTCAGACGTATTATCGAGAGCACTCTACAGTCCAGAAGAAATCCCTATTGGTGTACTTACATCCTTATTGGGGGCTCCACTCTTCATTTGGATTATCATGAATCGTTATAAACACAATGGTTAGTGTATATCATATCTATAGGAGATACTATGTATCAAATTAATCAGCTGTCTTTTTCTTATGAAACAAAAGAAGTGTTAAAGAATATTTCTGTGACATTTCCTACCAATAAAATAACAGCCATAATTGGACCGAATGGATGTGGTAAGTCTACGCTACTTAGCCATCTATATCGACTTCAGCCGTCAAAAAACAAGATTACATTAAATGAAAAACCTTTAGAGTCTTATAAAGGTCGCGAATTTGCTCAATTAGTAGCCGTTTTAACACAATCTAGAGACTCTATGATCGATGATTTTCTCGTAAAAGATATCGTTCTCATGGGACGGTATCCATACAAACAACACTTTGGCACCTATAGTTCTGAAGATGTAAAAATTGCAGAGCATTATATGAATGAAGTGGGCATCACCCATTTAGCAGACGAAGAAATTCATCATCTATCAGGTGGTGAGAAGCAACGCGTATTCATTGCTAAAGCCTTAACCCAGAAACCTCAAATACTTCTTTTAGATGAACCTACTAATCATTTAGATATGAAGTATAAAGTGGCACTTATGAAGCAATTGCGTGCTTTTAAAGGCACTACAATTGTAGTCCTTCACGACTTAAATCTAGCGGCTCAATATTGCGATCATATTGTCATCATGAACAGCGGAACTATCCTAAAAGAAGGTTCCCCTACCGAGGTGCTCACACCTGAAATTCTTGAACCAATTTTTGAAGTTCCTTTCAAAACCTCTTGGGATGAAGGGCGCTATCATTTATATTATTAATTAGTAAAGAAAGGACTTACTATGTTTCAGAATTTAAGAAAGTCAAAAAAATTATTATTAATCGCAATGACATGTGCTACATTCGCTATTGCTGGTTGTGGTTCTGATACTACAAAAACTACAGCTGATAACGGGACCTCTGTAACATGGAGTGAAACATTTGACGGTACAAAAACAGACTTTGCCGTAAAATCTGCCCCAACTCATGCAGTGTCCATGTCCCAAGCAACAACGGAAATGATGTTACAATTAGGCCTTGAAGACAAAATGGCTGGGACCGCTTTCAAAGAAGAAGAAATCTACCCACCTTTACAAGCGGCTTACGACAAAGTAAAAGTATTATCTGATAAATGGCCTTCCTATGAAGTATTCATGTCCGTAAAGCCTGACTTTGCTACAGGATGGCCTGATTCTTTCAGCAAACGAGCCATTCCTGCAGATAAAATGATTTCCCAAAAGGTTAATATTTGGATCCCTGAATCCATGTTATCTACTAAGGCTGACCTAGAAACCAACTTCAGCGACATGATTAAATTGGGTGAGATTTTCGGCGTAAAACCTAAAGCTGAAGAATGGGTTTCAGGTCAACGTAAAATCATTGGCAGCTATCCAGGATAAACTAAATGACTTACCTCGTAAACGCATTTTCATTTATGACTCTGAAGACGGTCAACCATTCACAGCATTCGAAGGTTATACTACTAACATCTTAAAACTTATCGGTGCTGATAATGTAATGAGCGGCTTAGGCGTTGATAAAACATGGGCTAAAGGTTCTTGGGAAACAGTAATTGCGCAAAACCCTGATTATATTATTATCGCTGACTATGGCAATTCTATCCGCAACGATGATGATTTCCAACAAAAAATTGAAAAGATCAAGGCTAATCCTCAACTTCAAGACATCACAGCCGTAAAAGAAGGTCACTTCATTCGTGTAAAACTTTCCGAAATCACACCTGGGGTACGTACAGTTGATGCTTTAAAACGTTTAGCTGAAGAAATTCACGGCATCAAAGTAGACTAATTTAATATAACAAGATATAGAGTAATATATGTAATATGTTTTGTTATTATATATAACGAAGAAGGTCCCAATTCAAATGAATTGGGACCTTTTCGTACTACTTGTATTGCACACAGCATATTGTTTAGAGAGTAAAGATGTGTTGTAGTTGAAAGATTTAGAAATAATGAATTATTGTAAAATAGATTTAAAATGTATTAAATTGTATATGCTGTGACAATGCCTGATTATTTATACTTCTCGGCTATATTGTTGCCTATATCGTTTATCATTATTTGCCTTAATAGCCATGATCAATGGCTTTAGCGAAAGAAACTCTTCATCACTGAGTCGAAAGGTTCTACCAATACGTTTAATAGGATTACGTGGGCGCCCGGCACCGCGTCTAGATCCACCCCATGCCATATACATACCTCACTTTTCACTTGAAAAACTCCTTCTACCGATAGTATAACCTCCGATACATAAGTATGCAATAGCCATTCACTTAAAACAACCTCTTAACAGCCTATAAACAAGTAATAAACTTCATTTATTAGTAAAATGCATAATCAACAAAACACATATTTATAAGTATTTCCCCCTATTCAACTTGAATTGTAACATTAATGTTGCCAAATATAGATAAATCTCTTTTATAGAATATAGTATTTACAAACCAGTTTATTTCTATATTTTTAGACTATTTAGATACTATCACGTACACCTATAGTAAATAGAATTTTAAAATAGAAAAGCAAATTATTTATAAATATGACAATATAGCAAGAATATTTTGATAAACAAAAAAGACTGCGTTTGCAGTCTTTTTTACT
>OIEK01000144.1_pt1 | contig 30798 bp, 29 predicted proteins | sample 1581821 | NCBI WGS metagenome assembly OIEK01 (sample SAMN03281017, study PRJEB24777) | human gut metagenome | isolation source: fecal sample PR221 from 1 month old male Chinese infant, caesarean... | reverse complement strand
CCAGCGCTGCGGCCACTTTCAGCGCGGAGAGGGCAAAAGCCATCAGCGAAGTGGCGCCGCCGCTGGCCGCCAGCAGCGGGATCATCGCCACCAGCGGGATCGCGGCGATATCCTGGAACAGCAGCACTGCGAAGGCGCTGCGCCCCATCTGCGACACCGTCAGATTGCGCTCATTCATCGCCTGCATAGCAATGGCTGTGGAAGAAAGCGCCAGAGTCATACCAATCAGCTCGGCCACCTGCCAGCGCAGGCCCAGCAGCATGCAGAACAGGCCGATCAACACCCCGCAGGCCACCATCTGTAGTGCGCCGCCGCCAAACACCGAGGCGCGCAGCTTCCATAAGCGCTGCGGATCGAGCTCCAGACCAATGACGAACAACATCAGCACCACGCCAATCTCGGCAAAGTGCAGAATCGCCTCGGCATCGGTCACCAGCCGCAGCGCCCACGGGCCGATAATACAGCCGGCGATGAGATAGCCCAGCACTGACCCCAGCCCCAGACGGACGGCGATGGGCACAATCAGCGCCGCGGCGCCGAGGTAAATCAACGCCTGTATCAGCGTATGGCTATCCATTCTGGTGTGCCTCCTGCCAGTCGATTAAGCGTTGACGATAGCGGCGGGCCTGCGCCTGCAGCGTTTCATCATCGCAGATAAAGGTGCAGTGCATAGCGAACGGCGGCAGCCATTTCATCCCGCAGTAAAGCGCGGTTGCCTGCAGAGGCTGCGCCAGCACCGGGAAACCGGGAAACGAACCGATATCAAAGTGGCTTTCACCGCCGCCGGTAGTGACCGCCCACATCAGCGATTTACCGCGCAGGGCAATACCGTTATGGCCATAGGCCCAACCGTGCGACAGCACCTTGTCCATCCACAGCTTGAGCAGCGGCGGTACGCTATACCACTGCATAGGGTGCTGCCAGATAACCAGATCGGCACGGGCCAGCGCCGCCTGCTCGGCGGCAACATCGATATTAAAGTCGGGATAGAGTTGATAGAGGGAGCGTATCTCTACGCCTTCAAGCGTCCCTGCCTGTTCAAGCATTCGCTTATTCGCATGAGAATGCTGCGGATAAGGATGCGCATAAATTATCAGAATCATTGATTGGCCTGCGTTTGCTCTTGTCGTAATCAGCAAGAGTGTAGACAGTTAAGCGAACCGCTTACAATGATAACTGTGATTTATGTCGCGATGGCTTACGCAACGCGCGCCCTGAGGGTTAACGTCAGGCCTTAGTTATCCAGCTCGTCCATGGACTTCACCTGGTCGCGGTTAATCTGCTCCACGCGGCCGGTTTCGGCATTTTTGTATGAGACAAGGCCGGTGTCATCATCCACCTGCGGTTTGCCGCTGGTGACAATGGTCTTGCCGTCGGTGGTTTTGATCGACTGATTCGATGAGCAGCCGGCCACGAACATGATTGCCGTCGCTGCCAGTGCGGATGCCACCAGAATATTGTTCCGCATTGTATCCTCCTGTCTTTTCATCAATAGGTATCGTTATGGTGCTAACTATAGTTAGCCTGACCCGACAGGGGGTTAAAAGCAGAACTCTCTGAAGATGGCTGCGGCCAAAAAAAATAGGCTGACGATGTCGTCAGCCCAGGATTGTTGCTATCCGGCCAGGCCGGGAAGCTTATTTAGTGATTTGCGCGTGCATTTCCTGAACCGAAATCACCTTCTCGGTGGCGTCAGCGTTCAGCGCCATCGCGGTGGCAAAGCCGCCGTTCAGGGTGGTGTCGTAATGCACTTTGTACTGCAGCGCGCTGCGGCGAATCAGCTTGGAGTCTTCAATCGCCTGGCGACCTGCGGTGGTGTTGATGATGTAGGTATATTCGCCATTCTTGATGCGGTCCTGAATGTGCGGACGACCTTCATGCACCTTGTTCACCAGACGCGGGTTAATGCCCGCTTCACCCAGCACAATCGCCGTACCGTGAGTCGCATCCAGCTCGAAGCCAAACTTCAGCAGCTTCGCCGCCAGGTCAACCACGCGCTCTTTATCGCCTTCGCGGACGGAGAGCAGCGCACGACCCTGTTTCTTCATGGTCGAGTTGCTGCCCAGCTGCGCTTTGGCGAACGCTTCGGCAAAGGTGCGGCCGACGCCCATCACTTCCCCGGTGGAGCGCATTTCTGGCCCTAACAGCGGGTCAACGCCCGGGAATTTATTGAACGGCAGGACCACCTCTTTCACCGAGTAGTACGGCGGGATGATCTCTTTGGTCACGCCCTGCTGCGCCAGCGTCTTACCGGCCATCACGCGCGCCGCCACTTTCGCCAGCGGGACGCCGGTGGCTTTGGAGACGAACGGTACGGTACGCGCCGCACGCGGGTTGACCTCAATCAGATAAACTTCGTTATCTTTCACCGCGAACTGGACGTTCATCAGGCCGCGAACCTGCAGCTCGAAGGCCAGCTTCTGCACCTGCTCGCGCATCACATCCTGAATCTCTTTGCTCAGGGTGTAGGCCGGCAGGGAACAGGCGGAGTCGCCGGAGTGGACGCCTGCCTGCTCGATATGCTCCATGATGCCGCCAATCAGCACCATTTCGCCATCGCAGATGGCATCGACATCCACTTCAATCGCATCGTCGAGGAAGCGATCCAGCAGCACCGGCGCGTCGTTGGAGACGCTGACCGCGGTCTGGAAGTAGCGGCGCAGATCCTGCTCGTCATAGACGATCTCCATCGCCCGGCCGCCGAGCACATAAGACGGACGCACCACCAGCGGGTAGCCAATCTCTTTCGCTTTCTCTACCGCCTGCTCAATGGCGGTGACGGTGGCGTTCGCCGGCTGCTTCAGCTTCAGACGGTCAACCGCGTGCTGGAAGCGCTCACGGTCTTCCGCCCGGTCGATAGCGTCCGGACTGGTACCGATAACCGGCACGCCGGCAGCTTCCAGGGCACGAGCCAGCTTCAGCGGGGTCTGGCCGCCGTACTGGACGATAACGCCTTTTGGCTTCTCGATGCGCACGATTTCCAGCACGTCTTCCAGGGTCACCGGCTCAAAATACAGACGGTCGGAGGTGTCGTAGTCGGTAGAGACGGTTTCCGGGTTACAGTTGACCATGATGGTCTCGTAACCGTCCTCGCGCAGCGCCAGCGAGGCGTGTACGCAGCAGTAGTCGAATTCGATACCCTGACCGATACGGTTCGGGCCGCCGCCGAGGACCATGATTTTATCGCGGTCAACGGACGGGTTGGACTCACACTCTTCTTCATAAGTGGAGTACATGTAGGCGGTATCGGTAGCAAATTCCGCAGCGCAGGTGTCCACGCGCTTGTAGACCGGGTGCAGGTCATACTGGTCGCGCAGCTTGCGGATTTCCGCTTCCCGCACGCCCGCCAGCTTCGCCAGACGCGCATCGGCAAAGCCTTTACGCTTCAGGGTGCGCAGGAAGTCAGCGTCGAGGCCGTTGATGCCCACTTCCGCCACTTTCTCTTCCAGACGGACCAGCTCTTCAATCTGTACCAGGAACCAGCGGTCGATGTTGGTCAGGTTGAAGACGCCGTCAACCGAGAGGCCCGCGCGGAACGCGTCAGCGATATACCAGATACGCTCAGCGCCGGCATCTTTCAGCTCGCGGCGGATTTTGGTCAGCGCTTCCGGGTCGTCGAGGCTCACTTTCGGGTCGAAGCCGGTAGCGCCCACTTCCAGACCGCGCAGCGCTTTCTGCAAGGATTCCTGCTGGGTACGGCCAATCGCCATCACTTCGCCGACAGACTTCATCTGGGTGGTCAGACGGTCGTTGGCGCCGGCGAATTTTTCAAAGTTAAAGCGTGGGATTTTAGTGACCACGTAGTCGATGGACGGTTCAAAGGAAGCCGGGGTGCGGCCGCCGGTGATGTCGTTCATCAGCTCGTCAAGGGTATAACCTACCGCCAGCTTGGCTGCCACTTTAGCAATCGGGAAGCCGGTGGCCTTAGAGGCCAGCGCCGAGGAGCGGGAGACGCGCGGGTTCATTTCGATAACGATCAGGCGACCGTTTTTCGGGTTGACCGCGAACTGCACGTTAGAGCCGCCGGTTTCGACGCCGATTTCACGCAGCACCGCCATCGAGGCGTTACGCATGATCTGGTACTCTTTGTCGGTCAGGGTCTGCGCCGGGGCAACGGTGATGGAGTCACCGGTGTGGATCCCCATGGCGTCGAAGTTTTCGATGGAGCAGACGATGATGCAGTTGTCGTTCTTATCGCGCACCACTTCCATCTCGTACTCTTTCCAGCCGATCAGCGATTCATCGATCAGCAGTTCGTTGGTCGGAGAGAGATCCAGGCCGCGTTCGCAGATTTCTTCAAACTCTTCGCGGTTATAGGCGATACCGCCGCCGGTGCCGCCCATGGTGAAGGACGGACGGATGATGCACGGGAAACCAACGTCGGCGGCAACCGCCAGCGCCTCTTCCATCGTGTGGGCGATACCAGAGCGCGCGGTGTCGAGGCCGATTTTTTTCATTGCGATATCGAAACGGCGACGGTCTTCGGCTTTATCAATCGCATCGGCGGTGGCGCCAATCATGGTCACGCCGAATTCAGCCAGGACCCCCTGACGCTCCAGCTCGAGCGCGCAGTTCAGCGCCGTCTGGCCGCCCATGGTCGGCAGCACCGCATCCGGGCGCTCTTTTTCGATGATTTTACGCACCACTTCCCAGTGAATCGGCTCGATGTAGGTGGCATCGGCCATTTCCGGGTCGGTCATGATGGTCGCCGGGTTAGAGTTCACCAGGATAACGCGGTAGCCCTCTTCGCGCAGCGCTTTACAGGCCTGGGCGCCGGAGTAGTCAAACTCACACGCCTGACCGATAACAATCGGGCCCGCGCCCAGAATCAGGATACTTTTTATGTCTGTACGTTTTGGCATTGCTCTTTTACTCCTGATTATTTCGCGGACTGACGGTAGAGCTCAATTAACTCGATAAAGTGGTCAAACAGCGGCGCGGCATCGTGCGGCCCCGGGCTCGCTTCAGGGTGCCCCTGGAAGCTGAACGCCGGTTTGTCGGTACGATGGATCCCCTGCAGGGTGCCGTCGAACAGCGACTTATGGGTCACGCGCAGGTTGGCCGGCAGCGTCGCCTCATCTACGGCGAAACCGTGGTTCTGGGCAGTGATCATCACCACGTTGTTATCAATATCTTTCACCGGGTGGTTGCCGCCGTGGTGGCCGAACTTCATCTTAATGGTCTTGGCACCGCTCGCCAGCGCCAGTAGCTGATGGCCAAGGCAGATGCCGAATACCGGAATATCGGTCTCAAGGAATTTTTCAATCGCCTCGATAGCGTAATCGCACGGCGCCGGGTCGCCAGGGCCGTTGGAGAGGAAGATACCGTCCGGATTGAGCGCCAGCACGTCCGCGGCGGAGGTCTTCGCCGGCACCACCGTCAGGCGGCAGCCGCGGTCAACCAGCATGCGCAGGATGTTGCGTTTCGCGCCGAAGTCATATGCCACAACGTGGAACGGCAGCTCGCTTTCCGCTTTCGCTTCCGGCAGGTCGCCCGCCAGGGTCCAGCTGCCTTGCGTCCAGCTATAGGTTTCTGCGGTGGTCACTTCCTTCGCCAAGTCCATGCCGTTCAGGCCCGGGAACGCTTTCGCTTTTTCCAGCGCCAGCTGGGCATCCGGGCTGTCGCCCGCGATGATGCAGCCGTTTTGCGCCCCTTTCTCACGCAGCAGACGCGTCAGCTTGCGGGTATCGATATCGGCAATCGCCACGATGTTATGGCGCTTCAGATAAGAAGAGAGGTCTTCAGTACTGCGGAAGTTGCTGGCAATCAGCGGCAGGTCGCGAATAACCAGACCCTGCGCATGTACCTGAGAAGATTCTTCATCGGCGGCGTTGGTGCCGACATTACCAATATGAGGATAAGTAAGAGTGACGATTTGGCGGGAATAGGAAGGATCAGTGAGGATTTCTTGATAACCGGTCATTGAAGTATTGAAAACGACTTCCCCAACCGCCGTGCCGGTTGCCCCGATGGCCCGACCGTGAAACTGGGTTCCGTCTTCCAGAACCAATAGCGCTGACTTAATCAAAACATCCTCCAGAGAATATCCACTCACTTTATTTGCATATTAATTCATAAACACGATCTGAATCAATGCAAATCTGTTGCCCGCAGATTTTTGGCAAACGGCGGCATTCTGGAGAGATGTCGGATAAAAGTCAACTTAAAGCGGAGATTTTTAATATCATTTTACGCCACTGATGCGTAACACGTGATTTTTACGCCAAAAAGATCAACAAACCTGGCTGAGAAAACGCTTGCGGATGTGGAAGAGTGTAAAACAGAGAGATGATCGACAAAAAAGTGGACCAAATGGTCAAAATTTACATTTCATTCACTAAAAAACACGCTAATACTGTATTTTTTACGCGTTACACTCAAAACACCAACCGTAATACGCAAAAATAAAAAAGGGCAACAAAATATTGCCCTCTGCATCAATAACTTATCGATAGCAATAACCACATCACGATGGGTAATAACCGTTATAAACTATTCAGATCCAGCACATCACGCATATCAAACAGGCCATTTTTCTTGTCTTTCAGCCATAATGCTGAACGAACGGCGCCATTTGCAAAGGTCATGCGGCTGGACGCTTTATGGGTGATTTCAATACGCTCACCGATGTCAGCAAACATTGCCGTATGCTCCCCGACGATATCCCCCGCGCGAACGGTCGCGAAGCCGATGGTGCCCGGGACGCGTTCGCCAGTGTAGCCTTCACGACTGTAGACCGCGCAGTCCTTAAGATCTTTGTTCAATGCCCCGGCGATCGCTTCGCCCATCGCCAGCGCGGTGCCTGACGGCGCATCCACTTTATGCCGGTGGTGCGCTTCGATAATTTCGATGTCGGTATAGTCGCCCATCACCTTCGCCGCCTTCTCCAGCAGCTTCAACAGGACATTGACGCCAACGCTAAAGTTAGCGGCGAAGACAATGGCAATGTCCTGCGCGGCATCGCGAATCGCCTGTTTGCCAGTGTCGTCAAAACCGGTGGTGCCGATGACCATCCCTTTGCCGTGCTCGCGGCAAAACGCCAGATGGTTCAGCGTGCCTTCCGGGCGGGTAAAATCGATCAACACGTCGAAATCATCTTTTACCGCCGCCAGGCTGCTCTGCACCGCGACGCCCGCTTTGCCGGCGCCCGCCAGCTCGCCGGCGTCGCTGCCCACCAGGCTTGACCCTTCGCGCTCCAGCGCCGCGCCCAGCGCCACGCCTTCCATCTGCAATGCAGCCTGAATTAACTGGCGTCCCATCCGGCCGCCCGCGCCGGCGATGGCCACGCGGATTTGTGCATCATGCATAGCTATTCTCTTTTGTTAACATTACGTAAATTGTTTTCAGAGTAACCAGCCCGTCAGCGGGCCGCTACTCAAAAACGCCGATAATTAGAAATTTATGACAAACGGCGGACGATATCAGTAAAAACTATACGATTGTGCCGCGATTCCGTGTTTACCTGATGACAACCGGGAAGGCTAATGATGGCGCCTTCGCCCGTACTGTGCGGGCGAAGGCGGTATTGCAGTGGGTTACAGCGGGAAAAGCGCGCCGGCGGGAAACGCGGATAAAAACCAGGTCACCGCCAGCAGATCGGCGCTGCCGCCGGGGCTGAGATGGCGGGCAATCAGCTCATCGTCAAACTGTCGCAGCGCCTCCAGCCCGCCGTCCGCCAGCACGCCGCCCTGCCACAGCAGTCGCTGCGCCTCCTGCTGGACAAAGTTCAGCCCGGCAAGCCCGCCGCGCGAGACCAGGTTGGTGTCATCATTCCACGCCATCAGATGCAGCAGGGTTTGCAGTAGCGCCAGATTACTGTCGCCGGTCTCTTCCATCATGCGGGTAAAGACTGGCATGGCCTGGGTACGCACCGTCAGGAAACCGCTCTCCGCCTCGCCGCGGGCCCCGGAGAGACCATAGCGCAGAAAATGAGCCTCGCCTTTACTGAGCCGTTCCCCGCCAGCAGAAGACAACTCCTGCATAACCATGCCGCGACAGAAGCGCGCCACCTGGTCGCAAAGCCGATGCTGCTCTATCGGCTCACCTTTCGACACCAGCCTGCCCGCCGCCGCGCTGAGCAGGCCAAAAGCGAAGATCGCCCCGCGATGGGTATTCACCCCGCCGGTGGCCTCCAGCATATCGTTCTCACAGGCCATCCCTACCGGGCGCAGCATCATCAATACCTGCTCCGGCGCGACCGCCGCAGTATCGTGGCCCATGATGAAAAATTTCTCCATCCACGGAGCCACCACCGCGGTGCTGGCCTCAAACGAGGCCAGATCCATATCCCAGTGCGCGCCAGCGTTACGAATATCCACCAACCCGGGCTTTGGGGTCAGGCGAACTTCGGTCAACAGCGCGCGCTCTACCGCGCTGACCACCTCTTCGGCACTCAGTGGCTTCACGCGCCGCACACGCGCAGGATTGATTAACACGTCGCTCATGGCCTTTCCCCTCTGCGTTTAGTCGCTGTTTTTCACCTGACGAATCACATCGATGACCGAACCGTCGCGATAGCGCACCACCGCCACCACCCGATCGGTGAATTCGATCGGCTGCGGCTTGCCAGTCAACAGCTCAGCACGCTGCTGCAGTTCCTCAATGGTCATCAGCGGAATGCCTGCGCTGCGCAAATTGTCGATCAGGTCCTGACGTGCCGGGTTGACCGCAATGCCGTGGTCAGTGACCAGCACATCCACGCTGGCCCCCGGCGTGACGCGGGTCAGCACCTTTTCCACGACGCAGGGAATACGGCCGCGAACTAACGGCGCGGTAATAATGGTCAAATCCGCACCGGCGGCGGTATCGCTATGGCCACCGGACGCCCCGCGCAGCACACCGTTAGAACCGGTCATCACGTTAACGTTAAAGTCGATATCAATTTCCAGCGCGCTGAGCATCACCACGTTTAAGCGCTCGCAGGAGGCGCCTTTGGAGCCCGGGCTGGCATACTGATTGGTGGAGATCTCGACATGGTTCGGGTTCTGCGCCAGCGAACGCGCCGCGTCACCATCGAAGGACTGGGTATCGAGCAGCGTTTTGATCAACCCTTTTTCGTGCAAATCGACCATCGTCCCGGTGATACCGCCGAGGCCGAAGCTGGCGGTAATGCCGTTACGGCGCATTTTATCTTCAAGGAAGCGAGTTACTGCCAGCGAGGCGCCGCCGGTACCGGTCTGCAGCGAGAAACCCTCTTTAAAGTAACCGGAGTGCTCAACGACTTTCGCCGCCTGGCGGGCGATCAGCAGCTCGCGCGGGTTGCTGGTCAGACGGATGGCACCCGCGGTAATTTTTTGCGGATCGCCGACTTCATCTACCTGGACTATCAGATCCACCTGATCCTGGGCAATACTGGCCGGATAGTTAGGATAATCCACCCACTCTTCGGTCAGCAGCACCACGCATTTAGCGTGCTCGGCATCGACGCGCGCGTAGCCCAGCGAACCGCAGCGTGATTTACCGCTAAAGCCATTGGCGTTGCCAAACTCATCGCAGCAGGGGACGCCGAGAAACGCCACGTCAATCGACAGCTCGCCGCTTTGGATCAGCTGTACGCGACCGCCGTGGGAGTGGATCTGCACCGGGTTTTCCATTAAACCGGCGGAGATCTCCTCGCCCAACTTGCCGCGCAGGCCGGAGGTGTAGATCTGGCGGATCACACCATTTTTAATATGCTCGATCAGCGGCCAGTGGGCGTCGATCAGCGAACTGGATGCCAGGGTGAGATCGCGAAAACCCATTTCCGCCAGCTTCGCCACTACCATATTGACGACTTTGTCACCGCCGCGAAACGCGTGGTGGAACGAAATGGTCATGCCGTTTTGCAGGCCGGAACGACGAATCGCCGTTTCCAGCGAATCGCAGATTTTACGCTGACGTTTTTCGCTTTCGCTGGCCAACCACGGGCTTTTCGCCGTTACGCCGGCATAAGGTGTCAGTCCATTCGGCATCACGTACTGCTGATTAAGCATTGCTACTGTCTCTTTCATCTTATTCCCCTTAATCACGAATACCGGAAGCCGAGAGCGCCACCACTTTGCGAGCATGGTCGATAATCGGTCCATCGATCATCTTGCCGTTCAGCGATACCACACCCAGACCTCGCGTTTCGGCTTCTTCCGCCGCGGCAATCACTTCCAGCGCGTGATCGACCTCTTTGCGCGTTGGGGCATAGACCTGATGCAGGAGTTCAATTTGTCGTGGGTTAACCAACGATTTGCCGTTAAAGCCGAGGTTTTTGGCCAGATTCGCTTCCGCCAGGAAGCCCTCTTCATTATTGATATCCGACCACACCACGTCATAGGCGGCGATGCCGGCAACGCGGGCGGCATGCAGTACAGCGCAGCGGGCGTAGAACAGTTCAGTACCGTCGCCGCGGGAGGTGCCCATATCCATCACGTAATCGAAGGCCGCCAGCGCGATCGCCGCCAGACGCGGGCTGGCGCAGGCGATTTCCACCGCGTTCACCACGCCCAGCGCCGACTCGATCGCCGCCATTAACTTGGTGCTGCCCACTTCCCGGCCGCACTCGCGTTCAATCCGCTCAACATGCGCTTCCAGCTCATGGATATCTTCTTTGCTGTCGGTTTTCGGCAGACGCACCATATCCACGCCCGCGCGGACTACCGCTTCAAGGTCGGCAAGACCGAACGGCGTATTCAGCGGGTTAATGCGCACCACGGTTTCGATATCCTGATACAGTGGATGCTGCAGCGCCTGATACACCAGCAGACGAGCGGTATCTTTCTCGCGCAGCGAAACGGCATCTTCCAGGTCGAACATCACCGCATCAGCGCCGTAGACGAATGACGTGCTTAACATGGCGGCATTGGCGCCAGGGATGAACAACATACTGCGACGTGGTTTCATAGCTGGCTCCATTGTAATTGGGTCTGTTGCGCCGCGCGCAGCGCCGCGGCCTGTACGCGAGCTCGCAAAACACATTCCAGCGCGCCTTTATCATCGACCACCACGCTGGCCTGTTTCACGCCAAGCTGAGCCAGCGTTTCTCTCACTACCTGCTCAATCGCAGCGCCAAACTGTTGTTTCACAATGCTGTCGATTTCCAGCTGAATGCCCGGCTGCGCCGCGGGTCCAATCCTGACCATCACATCGCTGGACTCCAGCGTGCCGGCCAGGGCGTCAATCTTCATTTCCATAGGGGAAAATCCTTAGTTAGGGCATAAAAATCAGGCGGTTTGATGTTCGCTTTCCGCCAGTTGCATCAGAAAAGAGAGGGTCCCCGGCGGTACCAGCGCCGCGACCGCCTGCCAGTTGCGCTGTCGATAGAGTTCGCGCACTCGGGAGGCCGACACGGGTCCACCATTTTTTTCGATTCGCGCAAGCTCAACTACTTCAATGGGCGGCGCGTCGCCTGGCGCTTCCAGTAGTGACTTCATGCGCTGGTTGTAATTACGGGTCAGGGGACACAGCGGCTCGGTGCCGACAAAGCGATGGGTAATCTGCAGCGCCGGGGCCAGGCGCTCGCGGAAGAGCTGCAGGTCAATCTGGCTGTGGCAGTCATCAACCACCCCCTGCTCTTTCAGGAAATAGCCGGGGAACGTCGCCCGCGAGATCAGATACGCCGAACCGGGATGCAGCGTCACCTTATCGATGCCGGTAATCCCCTGTTCAATGAGCTTGAAGCGATCGTGATAGGAAAAGCAGGACGCATCTTCTTTGACCACAAACAGATGCAGCCAGTCGCACTGGCTGGCCGCCTGTTCTACCAACCAGCGGTGGCCGAGGGTGAATGGATTGGCGTTCATCACGATAGCGCCGATTTTTCTTCCCGGCTGACGGTACATCGCCAGCTGTCGGCAGTAACGAGTCAGTCGTTCGCGGCTATTTTCCATTAGCACGGCGCGGTCGCCCGCCTGGGCTATCGGCCAGAAGCCGGCGCCGGAAAATAACGCGGCATTGCAAGGTTTAGTGAACAAAAACAGTTCGCTGCGCCCCAGCTCATAGGCCAGCGTCAGGAGCTCGGTCAGTAATTTAAGGCTCAGCCCCTCCCCCTGCAGCGAGGGATCGATGGCGATGCATTTCAGCACATTGCCGGCGATAGCACCGCAGCCGACCAGCCGCTGCTGATACTCGGCGATAATCGCCATTTCGCAGTCGGCCTCTAACGACAGTTGATGCTGGCGGAGAAACCGATCGATCGCCTCTCGCCGCGGTTTATCTTTTAATAGCTGAACGCGTTTTAATATCAGTGTCATTTTTTAGCGCTTCGTCATTTCAAAACGAACTGTATTTCGCCAGCGTTCGGCTATGGATTCTTGTATTTAAGTCACAGTTTTTCTCGTGGCTTAATTGGCTTTATGGTTTTTATGTTGTTAATTAATTCAGAATCATAAAAACAATTAAATTAATAAAAAACACGAGTATTCAGTGAAGATAATCACACCTTACCCCTGGATCTATTTATTACTATGCGCCGGTCTTACTACTCCATCAATAAACAGGATAACGTTTATGACTAACATGAGTCAGGCTCCGGCGACGGAGAAAAAGGGCGTTAGCGATCTGCTGGGATTTAAAATCTTCGGCATGCCGCTCCCCCTTTACGCATTTGCGTTAATTACACTATTACTTTCACATTTTTATAACGCTTTACCCACCGATATCGTCGGCGGCTTTGCCATCATGTTTATTATCGGCGCTATATTCGGGGAAATTGGCAAGCGCCTGCCAATATTCAACAAATATATCGGTGGCGCTCCGGTGATGATTTTCCTGGTGGCGGCTTATTTCGTCTACGCCGGTATTTTTACGCAGAAAGAAATCGATGCTATCAGCAACGTTATGGATAAGAGTAACTTCCTTAACTTATTCATCGCGGTATTAATTACCGGAGCAATTCTGTCGGTAAACCGCCGCCTGCTGCTGAAATCACTGCTCGGCTATATTCCAACTATCCTGATGGGCATTGTCGGCGCGTCTATTTTTGGCATCGCTATCGGCTTGGTGTTCGGTATTCCAGTGGATCGCATCATGATGCTGTACGTCCTGCCGATCATGGGTGGCGGCAACGGCGCGGGCGCGGTCCCCTTGTCGGAGATTTACCACTCCGTCACCGGTCGTTCTCGCGAAGAGTATTACTCAACCGCTATCGCTATTCTGACCATCGCTAACATCTTCGCCATCGTCTTTGCCGCCGTCCTCGATATCATCGGCAAAAAACACACCTGGCTGAGCGGCGAAGGGGAACTGGTGCGTAAAGCCTCGTTCAAAGTGGAAGAAGATGAGAAAGCGGGACAAATCACCCATCGCGAAACCGCCGTCGGTCTGGTGCTGTCCACTACCTGCTTCCTGCTGGCCTACGTCGTGGCGAAGAAAATTCTGCCCAGCATTGGCGGTGTGGCTATTCACTATTTCGCGTGGATGGTGCTGATCGTCGCCGCGCTGAACGCCTCCGGGCTGTGCTCACCGGAAATCAAAGCCGGTGCTAAACGCTTGTCTGATTTCTTCTCCAAACAGCTGCTCTGGGTGCTGATGGTCGGGGTCGGCGTCTGCTACACCGACCTACAGGAAATTATCAACGCCATCACCTTCGCTAACGTTGTTATCGCCGCCATTATCGTTATCGGTGCGGTGCTCGGCGCGGCGATCGGTGGCTGGCTGATGGGTTTCTTCCCAATAGAATCGGCCATCACTGCAGGCCTGTGTATGGCCAACCGCGGCGGCTCCGGCGACCTGGAAGTTCTCTCTGCCTGTAACCGTATGAACCTTATCTCTTATGCGCAAATCTCCTCCCGTTTGGGCGGCGGTATTGTGCTGGTCATCGCCAGCATCGTGTTCGGCATGATGATTTAACCCATACGCACGATGGCACGTTGAACTGACAGGTGAAGAACGAATCAGGGTCCAATGCCGGGAGCGGCAGAGGGAAATCCACCCTGCTCCTTAGCCAGAAACCTTGTCAGACAGCGCGTCATCGTGCCCCTATTTGAGATGTATAAATGACTGACAATGCCATCCTGTTAGGCGAAGGCTTCACCCTGATGTTTCTCGGCATGGGCTTTGTACTGGTGTTCCTGCTGCTGCTCATTTTCGCCATCCGGGGAATGTCCCTCGCCGTCAACCGCCTGTTTCCCGAGCCGCCCGCCGCCCCCGCAGCGGCGCCGGCCGCCGTCGCGCCCGCCGACGATTTCGCCCGCCTGAAGCCGGCGATTGTCGCCGCCATTCACCACCATCGCCGTCTTCACCCTTAATTCACGGAGGAATTCATGACCGTTGCCATTACCGATGTCGTCCTGCGCGACGCCCACCAGTCCCTGTTCGCCACCCGTCTGCGTCTCGACGATATGCTGCCCGTTGCCGCTCAGCTGGACGACGTCGGCTACCGCTCCCTTGAGTGCTGGGGCGGCGCCACCTTTGACGCCTGCATCCGCTTTCTCGGCGAGGACCCGTGGGTCCGCCTGCGCGAGCTGAAAAAGGCGATGCCCAAGACCCCGCTGCAGATGCTGCTCCGCGGCCAGAACCTGCTCGGCTACCGCCACTACGCCGACGACGTGGTGGAGCGCTTCGTGGAGCGCGCCGTCAAAAACGGCATGGACGTCTTCCGCGTCTTCGATGCCATGAACGACCCGCGCAACATGCAGGCCGCCCTGCAGGCGGTCCGCCGTCACGGCGCCCACGCCCAGGGTACGCTTTCGTACACCACCAGCCCGGCGCACACCCTGCAGACCTGGCTCGACCTCACCGAACAGCTGCTGGAGACCGGCGTTGACTCCGTCGCCATCAAGGACATGTCCGGCATTCTGACGCCGCATGCCGCCTTTGAGCTGGTCAGCGAAATCAAGAAGCGCTACGACGTCACCCTGCACCTGCACTGCCACGCCACCACCGGGATGGCGGAGATGGCGCTGCTGAAGGCCATTGAAGCCGGCGTCGACGGCGTCGATACCGCCATCTCCTCGATGAGCGCCACCTATGGCCACCCGGCCACCGAGGCGCTGGTGGCCACCCTCGCTGGCACGCCGTACGACACCGGCCTCAATATCCACAGGCTGGAGAGCATCGCGGCCTACTTCCGCGAGGTGCGTAAGAAGTACCACGCCTTCGAAGGCCAGCTGAAGGGCACCGACAGCCGTATCCTCGTCGCCCAGGTGCCGGGCGGGATGCTCACCAACCTTGAAGGCCAGCTGAAGCAGCAGAGCGCCGCCCACCGTCTGGATGAAGTGCTGGCGGAAATCCCCCGCGTGCGCGAGGACCTCGGCTTCATCCCGCTGGTGACCCCGACCTCGCAGATTGTCGGCACCCAGGCGGTGCTCAACGTCCTGACCGGCGAGCGCTACAAAACCATCGCGAAGGAGACCGCCGGTATCCTGAAGGGCGAGTACGGCCGCACCCCGGCCCCGGTGAACGCCGCCCTGCAGGCGCGGGTGCTCGACGGCGCCGACCCGGTGACCTGCCGCCCGGCGGATTTACTCAAGCCGGAGCTGGCGCAGCTGGAAGCGGATGTGAAACGCCAGGCGCAGGAGAAGGGCATCACGCTTGCCGAAAACGCCATCGACGACGTGCTCACCGTGGCGCTGTTCCCGCAAATCGGCCTGAAGTTCCTCGAAAACCGCCACAACCCGGCGGCCTTTGAGCCGGTACCGCAGGCGGAAGCCGCGCAGCCAGTGGCAAAAGCAGAAAAACCTGCCGCCTCCGGCGTCTACACCGTGGAGGTGGAAGGCAAAGCCTTCGTGGTCAAGGTCAGCGACGGCGGCGACGTCAGCCAGCTGACGGCGGCCACCCCGTCTTCCGCACCGGTTCAGGCTGCCGCCCCGGCCGGCGACGGCACCCCGGTGACCGCCCCGCTGGCGGGCACTATCTGGAAGGTGCTGGCCGCGGAAGGCCAGACGGTGGCCGCAGGCGAGGTGCTGCTGATTCTGGAAGCCATGAAGATGGAAACCGAAATCCGCGCCGCGCAGGCCGGGACCGTGCGCGGTATCGCGGTGAAAGCCGGCGACGCGGTGGCGGTCGGCGACACCCTGATGACTCTGGCGTAAGGACGAGGAGCGGAAATGGAAAGTCTGAACGCCCTGATCCAGGGCATGGGGCTGATGCACCTCGGCGCCGGCCAGGCGGTGATGCTGCTGGTCAGCCTGCTGCTGCTCTGGCTGGCCATCGCGAAGAAGTTCGAGCCGTTACTGCTGCTGCCGATTGGCTTCGGCGGCCTGCTCTCCAATATTCCGGAGGCCGGGCTGGCGCTCACCGCCCTGGAGAGCCTGCTGGCTCACCACGACCCGGCGCAGCTGGCGGTGATTGCCGCGAAGCTCCACTGCGCGCCGGACGTCCACGCCATCAAAGAGGCACTGGCCCTGGCCCTGCCGTCGGTACAGGGGCAGATGGAGAGCCTCGCGGTGGACATGGGCTACTCCGCCGGGGTGCTGGCCATCTTCTATAAGGTGGCGATTGGCTCGGGCATCGCGCCGCTGGTGATTTTTATGGGCGTCGGGGCGATGACCGATTTCGGCCCGCTGCTGGCTAACCCGCGCACCCTGCTGCTGGGGGCGGCGGCGCAGTTCGGGATCTTCGCCACCGTGCTCGGGGCGCTGACGCTGAACTACTTCGGCATCATCAGCTTCACCCTGCCGCAGGCGGCGGCCATCGGCATCATCGGCGGCGCCGACGGCCCGACGGCGATTTACCTGTCGGGCAAGCTGGCGCCGGAGCTGCTGGGGGCCATCGCGGTGGCGGCCTACTCCTATATGGCGCTGGTGCCGCTGATCCAGCCGCCGATCATGAAGGCGCTGACCACGGATAAGGAGCGGAAGATCCGCATGGTGCAGCTGCGCACGGTGAGTAAGCGGGAGAAGATCCTCTTCCCGGCGGTGCTGTTGCTGCTGGTGGCGCTCCTGCTGCCGGACGCCGCGCCGCTGCTGGGGATGTTCTGCTTCGGCAACCTGATGCGCGAGAGCGGGGTGGTGGAGCGGCTGAGCGATACGGTGCAGAACGCGCTGATCAACATCGTCACCATCTTCCTCGGACTGTCGGTGGGGGCCAAGCTGGTGGCGGACAAGTTCCTGCAGCCGCAGACGCTGGGGATCCTGGTGCTGGGGGTGATCGCCTTCTGCGTGGGGACCGCCGCCGGGGTGCTGATGGCGAAGCTGATGAACGTGTTCAGCCGGCACAAAATCAACCCGCTGATCGGCTCGGCGGGGGTGTCGGCGGTGCCGATGGCGGCGCGGGTGTCGAACAAGGTGGGTCTGGAAGCGGACGGGCAGAACTTCCTGCTGATGCACGCCATGGGCCCGAACGTGGCGGGGGTGATCGGCTCGGCGATCGCCGCCGGGGTGATGCTCAAGTACGTGCTGGCGATGTAGGCCGACATCCTTCCCGGAGGTGTGGCTGTCGCCCCACCTCCGGGCTGATTTGATACCCACTCCTGGCATGACGGGGCCGGGCACATGTCTGAAATTTTCTGTTCTGTGCTCCACCTGTCGGCGCCGGGGGCGCAAAACGGGGAGAATAACAATTTAATGTCTATCTACCCAATGTATACCCGAAAAATCACCCACTGGTTTGCCAGGCGATCGTTTCAGAATCGCATCTTCCTGCTGATCTTATTCACCTCGACGATCGTCATGCTGGCGATGTCATGGTATCTGACAGACATTACCGAGGAGCGTCTGCATTATCAGGTCGGGCAACGGGCGCTGATTCAGGCGATGCAGATTTCGGCGATGCCGGAGCTGGTGGAGGCAGTGCAGAAACGCGATCTCGCCAGAATCAAAGCCCTTATCGACCCCATGCGTTCGTTCTCCGACGCCACCTACATCACCGTCGGTGATGCCAGCGGCCAGCGCCTCTATCACGTCAATCCTGATGAAATCGGCAAATCGATGGAAGGCGGCGATAGCGATGAGGCGTTGATAAACGCTAAAAGCTACGTGTCAGTGCGCAAAGGCTCGCTGGGATCGTCGCTGCGCGGTAAATCGCCGATTCAGGACGCAACCGGCAAGGTGATCGGCATTGTGTCGGTAGGCTATACCATTGAGCAACTGGAAAACTGGCTCAGCCTGCAGATAAGTTCGCTGCTGATCCCGATGGCCATCATGTTACTGCTTCTGCTCTTTTGCGCCCGCCGCTTCTCACTGCATATCAAAAAACAGATGCTCAATATGGAACCCCAGCAGCTGTCACAGCTGTTGATCCAGCAAAGCGTGCTGTTTGAATCGGTATTCGAAGGGCTTATCGCCATCGACTCCGATTATAAAATCACTGCGATTAATCAGACTGCGCGTCGCCTGCTCAATTTGAGTCAGCCGGAACCGACGCTTATCGGCAAACGGATCAGCAGCGTTATCTCGCAGGAGGTCTTCTTCTACGATGCGCCACAGACCAATAAAAAAGACGAGATCGTTACCTTCAATCAGATCAAAGTGATCGCCAGCCGGATGGCGGTGATCTTAAACAATGAGCCACAGGGCTGGGTGATCAGCTTTCGCAGCAAAGACGATATCAACACCCTTAGCCTGCAGCTTAGCCAGGTACAACAATATGCCGATAACCTGCGCGCCGTACAGCATGAGCATCGCAATCTGATCTCCACTATCGCCGGTCTGCTGTTTCTTAAACGCTATAACCAAGCGCTGGAACTGATCCAACAGCAGTCGGAAAGTCACCAGAAGGTGATCGATTTTATTGCACGCAATTTCCAGGACAACCACCTGGCCGGGCTGTTGATCGGCAAATATTACCGGGCCAAAGAGCTTGGACTTGAGCTGATTTTCGATCCGGCCTGCTTCGTTGATAGATTACCTACCGCCCTTTCGCACAACGAATGGATCTCGATCGTGGGGAATCTACTTGATAACGCCTACAATGCCAGCCTGCGTCAACCGCAGGGTTCAAAACAGATCGAATGCCTGATCAACAGTGATGGCCAGGAGGTGATCATTGAGATCGCCGACCAGGGATGCGGCATTGACGAGGCGCTGCGCGATCGGATCTTCGAGCGCGGCGTCACCAGCAGCGCCAGCAAAGATCATGGTATCGGACTCTGGCTGGTACGCAGCTACGTGGAACAAGCAGGCGGCAGTATCGTCGTCGAAAATAATATTCCTTTTGGCACCATTTTTACGCTTTATATCCCCCTGACCCGAGATGAACATCATGGATAGCATCACTACTCTTATTGTTGAAGACGAACCTATGCTGGCGGAGATCCTGGTGGATAACATTAAACAGTTTCCCCAGTTCGACGTCATTGGTATTGCGGATAAGCTTGAGAGCGCCAGGAAACAGCTCAGACTGTATCAACCGCAGCTGATCCTGCTGGATAATTTTTTACCCGACGGCAAAGGTATCGATCTGATCCGCCATGCAGTCAGTACACATTACAAGGGAAGGATTATCTTTATTACTGCGGATAATCACATGGAAACCATCAGCGAAGCGCTGCGTCTTGGGGTGTTTGATTACCTGATTAAGCCGGTGCACTATCAGCGCCTGCAGCACACGCTGGAGCGCTTTGCCCGCTATCGTAGCTCGCTGCGCTCCAGTGAACAGGCCAGCCAGCTCCATGTCGACGCGCTGTTTAATATTCAGGCCCGGGAACAAACGGAACCCGCCAGCGCACCACTGCGCGGGATCGATGAAAGCACCTTTCAGCGCGTGCTCCAGCTGTTTGCCGACCCGACGGTGGTGCATACCGCCGACTCGCTGGCCCGTATCCTCGGCAGCAGCAAAACCACCGCTCGCCGTTATCTGGAACAAGGAGTGAAGAACGACTTTCTGGAAGCGGAAATCAGCTACGGCAAGGTTGGCCGACCTGAGCGTATCTATCACGGCAAGCAGACCTATCCTGAGCAGAGATAAAACGCTTACGCCAGGGTGTAGCTGACCACCAGCTGCCCCTTCTTCATCTTAATCTGACTAATGACAATGTCGCCCAGCTCCGCCAGACGGGCGACGTGGGTGCCTCCGCAGGGATAGGCTGGCAGCTCGCCGAATCCCACCTTGCGCATGCCATCAGCGAACGTCACCTGACGCGGTAAGTCCTGCGCCTGCCATGCCTTTACTAGCGCCAGTAGCGCACTGGCGTCCGGCAGCGCGGCGCTATTCCTGCTGGCAAAGGTTATCCGCCCTTCGCCGGGCCAGTGGTGCGCTTTCACCGGTTGCCAGCCAAGCTGTTCGCCCGCCAGGCCAAGCAGGTGGCCGGCAGAATGCAGACGAGCATGCAGCTGTCTCGCGGAGGCATCAATTTTCATCTCCACTTCACCGAGGGGAAGGGGTTGCGACAGAATATGCAGCACCCTTTCGCCGCGCACAGCCACCGTCTCAACCACCTGCCCGGCAATCCATCCACGGTCCGCCGGTTGACCGCCCCCTTGCGGGTGAAACAGCGTCCGATCCAGTTCGAAGGCGTAACGGCCATCCGCTTCTGCAGTGCAGGCGATGATCTGGGCGCGCCCGTCGGTAGCATCGCTGGTGTAATAAACCCGTTCAGTCATAGTGATTCTCCTCTCTGTCCGGCCAGTATATTATTAATGCCGACAGCGATAATCCCACCACCAGCCAATGCACTCTTGCTCCGGGAGCACAAATGAATCTGAACCTCCTGCCCGACCTCGCTCTTTTCGTTCAGATAGTCGACCAGGGCAGCTTCTCCGCCGTCGCCCGCCAGAACGGCATTACCCCTTCAGCCGTTAGCCGCAGCGTGTCACGGCTGGAGCGAGAGATGGGCTGCAAACTGCTGCAGCGTACCACCCGCAAGCTGCGTCTTAGCGATGCCGGGGAAACGATATATCAGCATGCCCAGCAGATGCTGGAAGCGGCGCGACAGGCAATGGATTCCGCAGGCAGTCGCCAAACGGTCGCCCAGGGAAAGCTGACGCTCAGCGTCCCGAAAGCCGTCGGCCGCTTTGTGATCCACCCGCTGATGATGGCGTTTTTCCACCGCTACCCGCAGGTGGACGTCTGCCTGCGGCTGGAAGATCGCCCTCTCGATTTTATCGATGACGGTATTGATCTGGCGCTACGCATCACCGATACCCCCTCCCCCGGCCTGCATGGCAAACCGCTGATGCCAATCAGGCACGTTATCTGCGCCACTGAGGCCTATTTACAGCAGCACGGTACGCCGTACACGCCGCAGGATCTGCGCGCGCATAGCTGCATTAGCCTTGGCGAAACGCCCGCCGATGCGCGCTGGAAGTTCCGTCGGGAAGGCAAAACAGAAACGGTGCAAACCTACGGGCGGTACGCCGCCAACCATACCGCCGTACGCCTCGACGCGGTGAGACAGCATTTAGGGATCGGCAGCCTGCCGCTGTTCACCGCCCGTGAGGCGCTGGCGAAGGGCGATATCGTGCAGGTGCTGCCCGAGTGGGAATTTATCAGCAGCTACTCCGGCGATCTGTGGCTGCTGTGGGCGGGAGATAAGCATATGCCCGCCAGGATGCGGGCGATGATCGATTATCTCAGCGAGACGGTGCCGGCGCTGAGCGCAGGCAGCACAGAGCCAGCGAAATAATTGCAAACCACGGAATGATAACCCCCAACACAAACCAGATCCCGGAGCGGCCGATATCATGCATCCGCCGGCAGCCTACAGCCAGCAGGGGGATCGCCATCAACAGCAGCCACAGCGCCGCAAAGGGTATGACAACAAAACTGAGGATCCCGTAGTGAGGGTCAACAAGGGTGGCCAGACTCCAGGCGGCCACTGGCGCGGCGGCGATCAGCACATTGATAAGAAAAAACGTCCAGAACTGCTGCCGGCTGGCGCGTCCGCTAAAATTAAAGGTCTCTTTCCAGCCGCTCAAATACGCCTGTCCATAGGTCATTGCTTCTCTCCTTGAAAATCGAGTGATATATCACGGCGCCAGGGCAATCACCTCCGCCGCCCAGCGCTGAAACCCTTCGACGTCGATGTCCAGCGCCACCTGGGCGTTCGCCGGCTGGCCCAGCCGCCCTTCGATATCCACCACCGTGGTGCCGGCGGTCCAGGTCCCCTGCGTCTCCACCGCCACAAAGCACGGCTGGAGAGTGAACAGTTCCGGGCGGGCCAGCCACGCAATAGCGCACAAGTCGTGCATGCGCAGACCACTGCTCATGCTGCCGCTGCGATAGTGGCTAAACAGCGCATGGAGCATTTTACCGGTCTGGTTCAGCGTCGGCAGCGTCGCCAGATAATCCGCCGCCAGCAGCGCCCGGTTGGTGACGTCCAGCCCGCACATCACAATCTCCAGACCGCTGTGGAACACTTTCGCGGCGGCTTCCGGGTCGATAGCGATATTGAATTCCGCATTCGGCGTGAAGTTGCCGCGGCCCGCCGAGCCGCCCATGATCACCAGCCGGCGAATATTAAACACGCATTCCGGGTACTGGGTCAGCAGCAGCGCTATATTGGTCAGCGGGCCAATCGCCACCAGGGTGATCGGCTCGGCAGCATGCATAAGCGCATCACGGATCGCCTGGAAGGCCGGCTTCGCCAGCGGTTGACGTTGATGCTCAACAAAGTCATACCCCTCCATGCCGGATTCGCCATGCACCGAGGCGGCGTCGCGCAACGGACGCACCAGCGGCATCGACGCGCCCTGCGCCAGCGGTACATCGGCATTCCAGAAATGCAGCAATTGCAGCGCGTTACGGGTCGTCTTCTCCACCGAGACATTGCCCGCTACGGTGGTCATCAACTGCAGATCCAGCTCAGGCGCGAACAGCGCCGCGGCAATGGCGGCGGCATCGTCGATGCCCGGATCGGTATCAAGAATGATTGGTAAGCGCATGGTTTCTCCCTAAAAAAATGCCAGACGTTAAGTCTGGCATCTTCTCATACTGCTGGAGGAAAGAACTTACTCTACTTCACGGACATCCACACGCAGCTCTTTCGGCACTTCAAAGACGATATTCTCTTCCCGGCCTTCCAGCGGCACGGCTTCGCCGCCGCCCAGCTCCTGCAGGCGGGTAATGACGTTCTGCACCAGAATATCCGGCGCCGACGCGCCCGCCGTCACGCCGACGCAGGCCGCATCCTTGACCCACGCTTCCTGGATATCGGAGGCGTCGTCAATCAGGTAAGCCGCCTTACCCATCCGCTGCGCCAGCTCGGCGAGGCGGTTAGAGTTGGAGGAGTTTTTCGACCCGACCACCAGCACCACGTCAGCCTGCTCCGCCAGCGCGCGCACGGCTTCCTGACGGTTAGTGGTGGCATAGCAAATGTCGTCTTTGCGCGGGCCGACGATTTTCGGAAAACGCGCGCGCAGGGCGTCAATCACATCCGAGGTATCGTCGACGGAGAGCGTGGTCTGGGTCATAAACGACAGCCGGGCGTCATTTTTCACTTCCAGCTTCAGCACGTCTTCCGGCGACTCGACCAGGTACATCCCCCCTTGCGGGTTGTTGTACTGTCCCATGGTGCCTTCGACTTCCGGGTGGCCGGCATGGCCAATCAGAATCGACTCTTCGCCGCGGCGGCTGGCGCGGGCGACTTCCATATGGACTTTGGTCACCAGCGGACAGGTGGCATCGAACACCGTAAGGTCGCGGCTCTTCGCTTCGTTGCGTACCGCCTGCGACACGCCGTGGGCGGAGAAAATCAGGATCGCGCCGTCCGGCACTTCGCTGATCTGTTCGATAAAAATGGCGCCACGCTTGCGCAGGCTATCCACCACATAGCGGTTGTGCACCACTTCATGACGAACATAGATCGGTGCGCCATACAGCGTCAGCGCGTTTTCTACAATGCTGATAGCGCGGTCAACGCCAGCGCAAAAACCGCGCGGGTTAGCCAACAGGATCTGCATGTTACTCCTCCAGCGCCGGATCGATCTCCAGCACTTCAATATCAAAATGAACAGTGCGCCCGGCCAGCGGATGGTTGAAGTCAACGGTGATGGAATCGCCGTTCACTTCGCGGATCACGCCAGGCATTTCGCTGCCATCCATTGCGGTAAAGAGCATAATCGCGCCGATCTCCGGCTCGCCAGCGTCGATAAACTCGCGGCGAGAGAAATACTGAATCAGGTCCGGGCTGGGTACGCCAAAGGCGGCGTCAGGCTCCAGCGAAAAGGCCTTTTTCTCCCCCTCTTTCAAACCGAGAAGCTGTTGCTCCAGCCCTTCAGACAAAGAGGTGTCGCCGAGGCGAAACAGCGCCGGTTTGCCGTTGCTGCGGGTGGACTCGGCAGTGGAGCCGTCGTCCAGTTTCAGAGTGAAGTGCACCAGTACCGCGCTGTTGCTCTGTACGGATTTAGACATGCAAATTGCTCGCTTGTTTAGGTCACCCGGTGCCCGGCGGCATTACGCTTACCGGGCCTACGGGGGCCAAAAATTCTGTAGGCCGGGTAAGCGTCACGTCACCCGGCATTGAGATTTACGCCTGCTCTTTCACAGTCGGTTTCGGCAGGAAGCCTTCCAGCACAATCAGCGCTGCGCCGATGCAGATCGCGCTATCGGCGAGGTTGAAGGTGGCAAAATGCCAGTCGCCGACGTAGAAGTCGATCATATCGACCACAAAGCCATGCCACAGGCGATCGAACAAGTTGCCCAGCGCGCCGCCGATAATCAGCGCGTAGGCAATATTGTTCAGCTTTTGCGTCGCCTTCGAACGGTACATCAGCACCGTCAGCACCACGCAAATGCCGATCGCGATCCCGGAAAAGAACCAGCGCTGCCAGCCGCCGCTGTCGGCGAGGAAGCTAAAGGCCGCGCCATAGTTGCGGGCATAATGCAGATTAAGCGACGGGAACAGCGGAACCGTCTCCCCCAGAGCGAAGTTCTGGAGGATCAGGAATTTGCTGCCCAGATCGATAATCAGCACGGCTACGACCACCCACAGCCAGCGTAGCCCCGTTGAACAGATCGATTTACTCATCAGGCGAATTTACGTTGCTCGCCGTCACCGGCGACGTTGCTCACACAGCGTCCGCAGATTTCCGCGTGTTCCGCCACCTTGCCGATATCGGTGGTGTAATGCCAGCAGCGCGGGCATTTCTCACCTTCAGCTTTACTCAATGCGACTTTCAACCCTTTGAGCAGTTCGCTTTGCTGCGCATCAGCGGACGCGCTCGCATAGTCTGCGACGTTCGCCCCGGAGGTCAACAGGACAAATCGCAATTCATCGCCCAGCGCATTGAGCTTAGCCGCCAGATCGGCATCAGCATACAGCGTGACTGCCGCTTCCAGCGAGCCGCCGACTTTCTTATCCGCACGCGCCTGCTCGATCACCTTGTTGACTTCGCCACGCACCTTCAGCAGCTCGTCCCAGAAATCGTCGTTCATCGCTTCGTCGTCGGCCAGGCCGAACAGACCTTCATACCACTCGCCGGTGAAGACATATTTCTCACGCTCGCCCGGCAGATAGCCCCAGATTTCATCTGCGGTGAAGGACATGATCGGCGCCATCCAGCGCACCAGCGCTTCCACGATATGGAACAGCGCGGTCTGGCAGCTGCGACGCGCCACGCTGTCCGCCTTGGCGGTGTACTGGCGGTCTTTGATGATGTCGAGGTAGAACGAGCCCATCTCGATGGAGCAGAAGCGCATCAGGCGCTGCACCACTTCATGGAAGTCGTAGGATTCGTAGGCTTTCAGGATATCTTCCTGTGCCGCCTGCGCGCAGCCGACCGCCCAGCGGTCCAGCACCACCATCTCTTCCGGTTTAACCATGTCTTTCGCCGGATCGAAACCGTTAAGGTTCGCCAGCAGGAAGCGCGCGGTGTTACGGATACGACGATAGCTGTCCGCAGCGCGTTTGAGGATCTCGTCAGAGACCGCCATTTCGCCGGTGTAGTCGGTGGAAGCCACCCACAGGCGCAGGATATCGGCGCCGAGCTTGTTCATCACGTCCTGCGGGCTAACGGTGTTGCCGATAGACTTGGACATTTTGCGGCCCTGACCGTCGACGGTGAAGCCGTGGGTCAGTACCTGACGATATGGCGCTTTGCCTTTCATCGCCGTGGAAATCATCAGCGAGGACATGAACCAGCCGCGATGCTGGTCAGAACCTTCCAGATACATATCGGCGGCGTGACCGGCGAATTCCGGACGCACGTCAACCACGGAAGAGTGGGTCGACCCGGAGTCAAACCAGACGTCGAGGGTATCCGGCACTTTCTCATAGCTGTCGGCGTCATCGCCAAGAATGTCGCGGGAATCGAGATCCCACCACGCCTGGATGCCGTCAACTTCAACGCGTTTTGCCACTTCTTCCATCAGTTCAAGGGTACGCGGGTGCAGTTCGTGGGTTTCTTTATGCACGAACAGCGACATCGGCACGCCCCAGGTGCGCTGACGGGAGATACACCAGTCAGGGCGGTTAGCGACCATCGATTCGATACGCGCCTGGCCCCAGTCCGGGATCCACTGCACGCCTTTGATCTCTTTCAGCGACTGCGCGCGCAGGCCTTTCTGATCCATGCTCACGAACCACTGCGGAGTGGCGCGGAAGATGATCGGCGACTTGTGGCGCCAGCAGCATGGATAGCTGTGCTGCAGTTTCTCAACGTGTAACAGCACGCCACGCTCACGCAGCATCTCAACGATGATGTCATTGGCTTTGAAAACATTAATGCCGTCCAGAGACGGCCAGGTGCCAGGCAGGTAAGCGCCGTCCGGGCCAACCGGGTTGGCGATTTCCAGACCGTATTTCTGGCTGATGGTGTAGTCGTCCGGACCGTGGCCGCCAGCGGTATGCACCGCACCGGTACCGGCATCCAGCGTCACGTGGTCGCCAAGGATCGCCGGCACGTCGAAATCGAGGAACGGATGCTTAAAGCGCATCAGCTCAAGCTCAGAACCTTGTACTGCCGCCAGAATAGTGTAGTCCGTCGCGCCAACGCGCTTCATTACGCTCTCAACCAGGTCTTTCGCCAGGATCAGCGCCTGGCCGTCAACCTGCACCAGCGCATAGTCGAACTCAGGAGACAGAGAGATAGCGCGGTTGGCCGGCAGGGTCCACGGCGTGGTGGTCCAGATAACCAGCGACACCGGACCGTTGACGTCGGCTACGCCGAATTTCGCCAGTACCGCGGCTTTGTCTACCGCGTGGAACGCGACATCGATAGACGGAGAGGTTTTGTCGTAATACTCCACTTCCGCTTCCGCCAGCGCGGAACGGCAGTCTACGCACCAGTGCACCGGTTTGGCGCCTTTATGCAGGTGGCCATTACCGATAATTTTGCCCAGCGCGCGGATGATGTTGGCTTCGGTTTTGAAGTCCATGGTCAGGTACGGATGCGACCAGTCGCCCAGCACGCCGAGACGGATAAAGTCTTTACGCTGGCCATCGATCTGCTCGGCGGCATATTCGCGGCACTTAGCGCGGAATTCGGCAGCGGTAAATTTCTCACCCGGCTTGCCGTATTCCTGCTCCACTTTCAGCTCGATCGGCAGACCGTGGCAGTCCCAGCCCGGAACGTAAGGCGAGTCATAGCCCGTCAGTCCTTTGGACTTAACGATAATGTCTTTCAGAATCTTGTTTACCGAGTGACCAATATGAATGCTGCCATTCGCATAAGGAGGGCCATCATGCAGAATGAAGGTTTTTTTGCCTTTTTTGGCTGCACGAATGATGCCGTACAGGTCATCATCGGTCCAACGCGCCAGCATTCCCGGTTCGCGTTTGGCGAGGTCGCCACGCATAGGGAACCCTGTTTCCGGCAAATTCAGGGTCGATTTATAGTCACTCATCAGATTCTCGGTTCCGTATTTCGGTTTGATAAACACCAGTGGCTCAGGCCTGGCTGGTCAGCCCAAATAATTCGCGGGCCGTTAACTCATCACGTGCGATTTGCGCCTTCAGCTCGTCCAGCGACGCAAACCGCTGCTCGTTACGTATCTTTTTACGCAGTATTACATTGATATGGCGACCGTAGAGGTCCATTACAACGTCCAACAGATGTACTTCGAGCTGCTGACGCACGCCCGCAACCGTTGGACGGGTGCCAATATTGGCGACGCCCGCTATCGGTTTGTCGCCCAGCCCTGTCACTTCTACCGCATAGACCCCTTTAACCGGGGAAACCTGACGACGCAGCGGTAAGTTCGCCGTCGGAAAACCTATGGTTCGGCCTAGTTCATCACCATGCACGACGCGTCCGGAGATGCTAAACGGATGACCGAGCAGCGTCTCCGCCAGCAGGAGATCGTCATCGGCCAGCGCCTGGCGTACCGCCGTGCTGCTGATTCGCACCCCGCCTTCGCAGAAGGTTTGGGTGCTGGTGACGTCGAAGCCATATTCCGCCCCCGCCTTTTGTAATAACAAGAAATCCCCCTGGCGACCAGCGCCAAAGCGGAAATCGTCACCAACGGCGAGGAACTGCACGCCCAGGCGACGCACCAGCAGTTCACTGATAAAATCCTGCGCGGTTAGCGCGGCGAACCGGCGGTCAAAGCGAACGCACAATACATAGTCAACCCCGCTTTCAGCCAGATAGCCCAGCTTTTCACGCAGGCGGGTCAATCGCGCCGGGGCTTTATCAGCGGCAAAGAGCTCCAGCGGCTGGGGTTCAAAAATCATCACCACGACCGGTAAACCGCGCTGGCGGCCCTCTTCGCGCAACCGCTGCAGCAGCGCCTGATGCCCACGATGCACGCCGTCGAAATTACCAATGGTCAGCACGCACCCGTGCGGGGCCTGACTGAGATTATGTATGCCGCGTATCAGCTTCATGTCTGGCTCAAAACAGTGAAAATCGTCCGAGTATACCTTGTACAACTGTCAACGTTAACCAGCGATTGCACCTCGGCAACGAAAGTTCTCAGGAATTCATTCACTCAGCGCGAGAAAGCGGGAAAACTGGCCGCGCCCGGCGATTTTTATGGTGGAAAAGCTGTATTCGCCTGCAACAAGCTGGTAGAATCTTGCGCCATCACTACGTAATGAAGCGCTGTGGTGTTAAACGGCGCTTATTTGCACAAATCCATTGACAAAAGAAGGCTAAACGGGCATATTCCTCGGCCTTTGAATTGTCCATATAGAACACATTTGGGAGTTGGACCTTGGCTAATATCAAATCAGCTAAGAAGCGCGCCGTTCAGTCTGAAAAGGCTCGCAAGCACAACGCAAGCCGTCGCTCTATGATGCGTACTTTCATCAAGAAAGTGTACGCTGCGATCGAAGCTGGCGACAAAGCTGCTGCACAGAAAGCATTTAACGAAATGCAACCGATCGTGGATCGCCAGGCCGCTAAAGGTCTGATCCACAAAAACAAAGCTGCGCGTCATAAAGCAAACCTGACTGCACAGATCAACAAACTGGCTTAATCGCCCGCTTGTTGTACTTTGTGAAAGAACCCGCGTAAAGCGGGTTTTTTATGCCTGCTACCCGACATCGATGCCGAGTAATGTCTGTAACCCCTGCCGACCTTTCGCAGTCAGCGCGACTTCACGAAACCCGGGCGTCCTGCGGATCCACCCCTTCGTTTCAAAATAAATAAGCAACACCGCTCCTGCATGCCCGCCCAGATGAAAGCGCCGCTCGCTCCAGTCAAGACAGGCACAGCTACGTTTACGCGTTGATTTATTTTCCAGCGGTAAACCCATCCGGATAAAAAAATGCCAGCCCTTCTTCGGTAAGCGACGCACCATCCGCGGTCAGGTAATCTTTCGCCACCAGCGCGTCATAAATGTTTACCGCCAGCTCACCAGCCAGATGATCGTAACAGGTGCGCGCATGCCGCAGCGCCACGGGCGTGCGTGTGGTTAAAGGTTTATCCTGCCGCCAGGAAATGCCCATCATCATTTCAATCAACCGGGCAAACCTCCTGGCCTGCCAGACGGTAGTAACGATGACGACCCTGCGACAGGAAACAGACCAGTTGGCTGTCAACCAGCTTACTCAGATGTGCGCTGGCGGTGGAGGCCGCAACGCCTGCCGCCACACTCAATTCCGTTGCCGTCCATGCCCGCCCATCCATCAGCGCACACAGCATTTTCACGCGTGATGGATCGGCCATCGCTGCGGCAACTGCCGCGACCGAAAGCTCAAGTGCGTCGTCATCAGAAAGATGTTCAGGATGAAGTTGCATAAACCGCCCAGGGTTCTGTTGCCTCGCTGGCAACGAGATCATTATCCGTCACCAGTATGAGCTGATTTGCGTGATCGCTATACTGCACGAGAATATTTACGCCATGGGATGCAAGCGTTGCCGTTATCTCGCCCAGCTCGCCGGGCCGCTCCTGTTTGAGCTTACGGATCAGAGGCCTGCGCAGCTCGCGGACATCAAAACCGTGTTGCTCCAGTACCGCTTTCGCCCGTATGCCCTCTTCCACCAGAAAGTGGGCATGCCCTTCATTATTGTGGGTAAAGACACCGCCGCCCTCAAGGCCGATACCGTTACTGCCCAGCGTTTTGCCCAGTTTCGCCAGCTCACCCGGCAGGTTTTTGAGTACTACATAAATATCGTACATCACCTTACCTCCGGTTTTCCGATGAATATTCCCGTTCCAGACGGGCAATACGGATGCGATAAAACGAAAAAATTGCCTCGCGCCCCTCCGTCTGCGCCTCACGGTGAAAATGGTTATTTTTCCATGTCTGAATGGCTTCCTCATCGCGCCACCAGGATAACGAGAGTATCTTCCCCGGTGTGGTCAGGCTTTGAAAACGTTCAATCGCGATAAAGCCATCGATATCGGCAAGCAGCGGTTTCAGTTCCGCAGCCAGCTCAAGGTAGCGCTCTTGCTTTGCCGCAACCGCGTCGGCTTCGAAAAGTACAGCAATCATGATTTATCTCCTGTATGGGTAGGAGAGATAAATCTACCGTGCTGAAAAAGTCATGCTTCGATGGTTAACGAAATATGGCGCGTATCATCAGAGGTCATGAAATAGCCGGGAGTAATCACGGTTACAAATACGCT